>VOFK01001129.1_pt1 | contig 134339 bp, 111 predicted proteins | sample 5384121 | NCBI WGS metagenome assembly VOFK01 (sample SAMN12384730, study PRJNA508395) | human gut metagenome | isolation source: healthy gut J | host: Homo sapiens
CGGAAAGGTTTGTTCTCCATATCGGCAGCAACCGTATCCGTACTCGGCTTCTGTTCAGAAAACGACACATCATATTCCACCCCGTATTTCTTTGCATAAACGGCAACCTTCTCTTCCACCAGCTTTGTGAACAACTCACGATGTTCCGTAGAGACGGTGAAATGCACATTCACTTTTCCGGTCTTGCCTGCCGCATACAACGCACCCTCCACCAAATGTTCTTCCAGCGGTGTACGCACACCATCCGCATACCGATGGAATTTCAACAACCCCTTCGGTAATGCCCCATAGTTCAAGCCGGCAGCTTCCAACAAATTGGCTACTATAGGTTTATACTCCTTCCCGGCCATCAAAGCATCAATATCCTTTCCTGTATTATCCATACAAGCCGCATTCAAGTCATTGTAGAATGCGAAGCTATGAATATGGTCGAAAATTTCTTTTCGAAATCAGTCTTCGGAGTATTATAATCAGCCCCCAGGAATTCGAACAAATTCTTGAACATGCGGCTGGCAGCACCAGAGGCGGGTACAAACTTCACGATGGTTTTCTCCCCTTCCTTATATGTATCCCATGCTTCCAAATAATTTTTCATTTCATTTTCGGCGGGAGCCATGATTCCCTTTTCAACAGAAGCGGCTGCATCCAGCTTCAAAAATGGGAAACCCTTTTCAAAGCAAGCCAGTTGTTCTGCAATCTGCTGCTCGGAAATTCCTTTTTTCACTAATAAGTCTTTGTCTTCAGGTGTTAACATAAGTACATGATTTTATATGGTTTAAATAAATTGTTACCTTATTCTTTCACTATTAATTGCCCAAAAATACAAAAAAATGCGAGAACACTACCTAATAAATAAAGAAAAAAACTACCTTTACCCTCGAAAAGATTTCACGTGTTATGGAAGAAAAAGCATTTTTCACAGCCAAAGAGCGTGAGCAACTGTTCGCCCTCTATAAACGATTGCTGCAATTATCCGGCGACACCTTGCAGAAGGGTGATTGCCATAAGTTAAAAATACACCTCATAAAAGCAGTTGCCGAAGGTAACCTGCCACGAAATTGTTTCGGAATGAATCCTATCATCAAAGATATGCAGACCGCTGTCATCGTGGCCGAGGAAATTGGGATGAAACGGGCTTCCATCCTGGGGATCATGCTGCACGAATCGGTAAAGAACCATTTATGCACCTTAGCATCTGTACAACAGGAATATGGAGAGGATGTAGCGGGGATCATACGCGGTCTTGTGAAAATCAATGAGCTATACTCCAAAAGCCCTACCATAGAATCGGAAAATTTCCGCAACCTGCTACTCTCCTTTGCCGAAGACATGCGTGTTATTCTGATCATCATTGCAGACCGCGTGAACCTGATGAGACAGATAAAGGAGACTCCCAATATAGAAGCACGCACCCAAGTAGCCAACGAAGCTGCCTATCTGTACGCACCACTGGCACACAAGCTGGGGCTATACAAACTGAAATCGGAACTGGAAGACCTTTCCTTGAAATATACCGAACACGACGTATATTATCATATAAAGGACAAACTGAACGAAACGAAAGCCTCCCGTGACAAATACATAGCCGCCTTTATCGAACCGATACAGCATAAGCTGGAAGAAGCAGGATTGAAGTTCCACATGAAAGGGCGTACCAAGTCCATCCATTCCATCTATCAGAAAATGAAGAAACAGAAATGTCCCTTCGAAGGAGTGTATGACTTGTTTGCCATCCGAATCATTCTGGACTCTCCCGTCGACAAGGAAAAACAAGAATGCTGGCAGGTATATTCCATTGTGACCGATATGTATATGCCCAATCCCAAACGTCTGCGCGACTGGCTCTCCGTACCCAAAAGTAACGGATACGAATCCTTGCATACCACTGTAATGGGGCCTGAAGGCAAATGGGTGGAAGTACAGATACGCACCGAACGCATGGACGAGATAGCGGAACGTGGTCTGGCAGCCCACTGGCGTTACAAAGGCGTAAAAGGAGAAAGCGGTCTGGATGAATGGCTGACCTCCATCCGGGAAACACTGGAGAACGCCGACAGTGACCTGGAAGTGATGGACCAGTTCAAACTGGAATTATACGAAGACGAAGTATTCGTATTCACCCCCAAAGGTGACTTGTACAAGATGCCGAAAGGAGCGACCGTACTGGACTTTGCTTTCGCCATCCACAGCAAACTGGGGTCCAAGTGTATCGGAGCAAAGGTGAACGGAAAGAACGCACAATTAAAGCAAACGCTGAACAGCGGTGACCAGGTAGAAGTCATGACTTCAAACACCCAGACACCCAAACGCGACTGGCTGAACATCGTCACCACTTCGAAGGCAAGAACCAAAATACGCCAGGCCATCAAAGAGATAGAAGCCCGCCAGACAGAGTTCGCCAAAGAAACCATAGAACGTAAATTCAAGAACCGCAAACTGGAATACGATGAAGCAGTGATGATGCGCCTGATAAAAAAGCTGGGATACAAAACCGTAACCGAGTTCTACCAGGACATAGCCAACGAGACAAGAGATGCGAACGACATCATCGAAAAATACCTGGAACTGAAGAAAAAAGGAAACGGAAAACCGGGAAGATATTGTCTATCGCAGCGCCGAGAATTTCAGCATGCAGACAGCACAGGACGACAAGACCTTCAAAGAGGACGTACTGGTCATTGATCAGAATTTGAAAGGACTGGACTTCAAATTAGCCAAATGCTGTAACCCTATCTATGGCGATGATGTATTCGGATTTGTAACCATCAGCGGAGGAATCAAAATACACCGTACCGACTGTCCTAACGCACGGGAGTTGCAATCACGTTTCGCCTACCGTATCGTAAAGGCGCGTTGGGCTGGGAAAAGCCACGGCAAACAATACCCCATCACGCTGCGCATCGTTGGCCATGACGATATAGGAATTGTGACAAATATCACCTCCATTATCAATAAGGAAAACGATATCCTGCTCCGTTCCATCAGTATCGACTCGCACGACGGGCTGTTCAGCGGCATGATGACCGTAATGGTAGATGATACTTCAAAGCTGGAATCATTAGTAAAAAAGATAAAGACAGTAAAGGAGTAAAACAGGTAAACAGAGGATAAACTCACCCCAAACTTAAAAAAATGAATGAACTGCATAAACGACTAAAAAGCTTTACATACGCCTGGAAAGGCGTATGTAGTTTTTTAAGCAAGGAACACAATGCCTGGATACATTGCGCAGCCATCATCGCCGTAACCATTGCAGGCATCCGGTTTGAAATAACACGCACCGAATGGCTTGTCATCCTCCTGTGCTTTGCAATGGTACTGGCTGCCGAAGCATTCAACACAGCCATAGAACGCCTGGTAAACCTGGTATCACCAGACTACCATCCTATAGCCGGAGACGTAAAGGACATAGCGGCAGGAGCCGTACTGATTTGCGCTATCTTTGCCGCCCTCATAGGGTTGATTATCTTTGTCCCTTATTTTTAAAGGTGTTAATTTACCATTTATTTCACTAACAGTTAAAGACCTTTTATAAAAAAAACAGTAATTTAGCCCCGATAATTTTTAAAAAGTGGAACTAATGAAGAAAATTTTGCTTTCAACATTATTGTTGATTATAGGGTTAACCACATACGCAGCCGTATGGCAATCTCAAGGAGAAGCAGAAATAACCTTTGAGAAAACAACACATAACTTCGGTTCATTCCCCGAGTCTAGCCCGAAAGTTACTTGCGTTTTCAAATTCAAAAATTCGGGAGACGGTCCCTTGGTCATTCATCAAGCGATCGCATCTTGCGGATGTACTGTTCCCCAATATCCTAAAGAGCCCATCAAACCGGGTGAAAGTGGACAGATAACAGTGACTTATAATGGAGCCGGCAAATTTCCGGGACATTTCAAGAAATCAATCACTATCCGCACAAACGGGAAAAATGAAATGACACGTCTTTATATAGAAGGTGATATGACCCCGAGGCACAGTTGCAGAATAGAATTCTCACATCATAAGAGAGAGGATGTATCAAAACAAAAGAAGATTCGAGTTTGATACATCCTCTTTTTATATCCGGAAAACACTGCCCCGCCTGCCTGTATCCAAGTAAAGACAAAAAAATAAGAAAAAAAGAACATTTTTCCCCAATAATAAGCCACTCTTATTCTGATTAAAATAACGTACTTTGCAGCAAATTTAAGAGAACAATGACAAACAAGCTATTATTCTTTGTCCTGCTGGCCCTCTGTTTCAGTGGCTGTGACATGCTGGAAACCCATCCATACGATGTACATATTACAGGAGAAAGAGAACTGACCAACAAAAACATCCAGTTGATAGAAAACAAAATGCAAGGCAAAAAAACAATCCGCTTTGCCATGATCAGTGATACCCAACGATGGTACAACTCTACCGAAGATGTTGTAAAAGCCCTCAATGCCCGTGGTGACATAGACTTTGTCATTCACGGAGGAGACCAGTCCGATTTCGGCGTCACAAAAGAATTCATATGGATGCGGGACATATTTAACAAATTCCAGATGCCCTACGTATGCCTTTTAGGCAACCACGACTGTCTGGGTACAGGTGAAGACGCATACAGAGCCATTTATGGAGATCCCAACTTCGCCTTCACAGCCGGAAATGTACGCTTTATCTGCCTCAATACCAATGCGATGGAATATGATTATTCGGAACCGGTTCCCGATTTCAATTTTATAGAAAATGAACTGAACAACCTGTCGCCTGAAATAGAAAAAACGGTATTCGCAATGCACGTAAAACCTTTTGAATTTGTATTCAACAACAATGTAGCAAAAATCTTCCAACTATACGTCAACCAGTTCCCCAAGGTCCAGTTCTGTCTTTACGGCCATGAACACAAATTCGCAGTAGATGATCTATTCAACGACGGAGTTCTGTATTTCCAATGCCCCTGCATAGACAAACGCATCTACTTATTATTCACCATTAAAAAGAAGATGGAACCTACGATTATGAAACAGTTGAATTTTAAAAAAGATATTTCTGAACCTATTGTGGCCACTATTGCCTTTTACGGCACAAGCCCAAGAAAATAATACACTTTACTCCATCTTATCCAAAGACAACATACTTGTCTCCTCTCCTTCCGTTCAAAACCAAGAGGAAGATATTGTAACCCAAATGCCAAACCGGCACCATAAATACGACAAGCGCGTACACCGTTACAGGCGTGCGTGGGAAGCTTTTGATCCCCACCCACACCAAATTACAGTACGCCGGTGGAATGGGCCTGTTATCCTGGGGCATAGGCTGGGATTATGGAAAAGAGGCCAATGGGAAACCGATCTTCTTTTGGGCTTCATCCCCCGCTACTCATCCAAACATTTCAAGATGACCATGACCTTGAAACAGAATTATATCCCGTGGAGTATCTGGCTGGGCAAAGACTTCTCGCTAGAACCGCTGACTACCGGAATCTATTTCAACTTACCGTATTCAGCGATGATTTCTGGACAAGCGAACCTGAGCGCTATCCCCGTGGATACTACGGATTTTCCACCCGTATCCGCACCCATATCTTTCTGGGACAACGCGTCCGTTTCGATGTGCCCGAAAAGTACCGGAAGTTCTCTAAAAGCATCACCGCATTCTACGAAATCAGCACATGCGATTTATACGTTGTCAGTGCGTTCAACAACAGTTATTTGAAACCCGATGACTATCTGAGACTATCATTTGGATTGAAATTTCAGATATTCTAATCAAATCATGAGGATGTTTCTCTATTTTTTCACTATTTTTGGGCATTTATTATGATAAATTTCAAAAATAACAACATAGAGAAACATGAAACAAGAAGAAGAAAAATCGGTTGGATTGCCCGATAACGCGTTCCGACCTCTGAAACCGGGGGAACAATATCACCCCATCATGTCACCAAACAAAAAATATCCCGAAGTAAACCTATGGTCTGTGCTATGGGGTACATTCGCCATGGCGGTATTATTCTCGGCGGCCGCAGCTTACCTGGGATTAAAAGTGGGACAGGTTTTTGAAGCCGCCATCCCTATCGCCATCATCGCCGTAGGTGTATCGGGAGCCGCCAAGCGTAAAAACGCGTTAGGTGAGAATGTCATCATCCAATCCATCGGTGCCTGTTCGGGAGTCATAGTGGCAGGAGCCATCTTCACATTGCCCGCCCTTTATATATTGCAGGACAAATACCCCGAAATGACAGTCAACTTCTTTCAGATGTTTGTCAGCTCACTGCTGGGAGGTATTTTGGGAATCCTGTTCCTCATCCCCTTCCGTAAATATTTCGTCAGCGACAAACATGGCGAATATCCCTTCCCCGAAGCCACTGCCAGTACGCAAGTGCTTGTTTCCGGCGAGAAAGGCGGAAGCCAGGCAAAGCCATTGCTTTTTGCAGGACTAATAGGAGGTCTGTACGATTTCATTGTAGCTACATTCGGCTGGTGGAATGAAAACCTTCACCACCCGCGTATGCGGCTGGGGTGAATGGTTGCCGAAAAAGCCAAACTGGTGATGAAAATAAACACCGGTGCAGCAGTATTAGGCCTAGGCTATATTGTCGGCTTGAAATACGCGGCTATCATTTGTGCCGGTTCATTGGTGGTATGGCTGGTTATTGTTCCAGGTATGGCCCTGTTGTTCGGCGACCAAGTGCTGAATGCATGGAATCCGGCCTTGACACAAACCATCAGCGAAATGTCACCCGAACTTATATTCAAGGAATATGCCAAAAGTATCGGTATTGGTGGTATCGCCATGGCCGGTGTGATCGGTATCGTGCGCTCATGGGGCATTATAAAGAGTGCTGTGGGACTGGCCGCCAAAGAGATGGGCGGCAAGAAGGTGGAAGCAAACGTCATCCGCACGCAGAAAGACCTTTCCATGAAAATAATCGCCTTCGGGTCCATCTTCACCATCCTGCTGATCTTACTGTTCTTCTTTTTTGATGTGATGCATGGAAATGTATTACACAGCATTGTAGCCATCCTGCTCGTAGCCGGCATTGCATTCCTGTTCACCACCGTAGCAGCCAACGCTATCGCCATAGTCGGCACTAACCCTGTATCGGGAATGACACTGATGACACTGATACTTGCCTCAGTAGTAATGGTTGCCGTTGGACTGAAAGGTGCTACCGGCATGGTTGCTGCACTGGTTATGGGTGGTGTGGTTTGTACGGCACTCTCTATGGCAGGCGGATTCATCACAGACTTGAAAATAGGTTACTGGCTGGGCAGTACTCCCTGCCAAACAGGAAACATGGAAATTCCTCGGCACACTAGTATCGGCAGCAACTGTGGGCGGCGTCATCATGATCCTGAACAAGACCTACGGCTTCTCCACCGGCGCATTGGCAGCTCCGCAGGCCAACGCGATGGCAGCCGTAATAGACCCGCTGATGAACGGTGTAGGCGCTCCCTGGCTGCTTTACGGAATAGGCGCTGTGCTGGCATTGGTGCTGACCTACTTCAAAGTACCCGCACTGGCTTTTGCGCTGGGTATGTTCATTCCACTGGAATTGAACCTGCCGTTGCTGGTAGGTGGAGCGGTGAATTGGTATGTCACTACCCGCAGCAAAGACGAGGCAGTGAATGCCGAACGTGGCGAGAAGGGAACTTTGCTGGCATCCGGATTCATAGCCGGAGGCGCATTGATGGGGTTGTCAGTGCCGCCATGCGCTTTGGCGGTATCAATCTGATCAACGAAGAATGGCTGAGCAACCCGTTGAGCGAAGTGCTGTCAATGGCCGCCTATATCCTCCTGATCATATGGCTGGTTAAAGCCAGTATGCATATAAAGAAAAAATAACCCTTTTTCAAATACCGTGAAAATAAAAGCTATATGAAACGAATCTTACTAATGAGTTTACTTGCAATCTCTACCGCATTATCTGCCCAGAAACCTGTAGAGTTGGAATTATGGCCCGATGGCGCCCCCAACTCCAACGGCATCACCACTCCCGAGCAGAAATTAGAGAACAACCGGATTTCCAATGTCAGTGAGCCTACCCTTACCATTTATCCGGCAGCCAAACCGAACGGACTGGCAGTCGTGGCTTGTCCCGGAGGGGGATACATACGCCTGGCAATGAATCACGAAGGGCACGATATGGCAGACTGGTTCAACGCACAAGGCATCACATACGCCGTATTGAAATACCGTATGCCAAACGGACACCATGATGTACCGTTGAGCGACGCCCATCAGGCTATCCGGCTGATGAGAGAACACGCCAACGAATGGCATATTCAAAAAGTGGGTATCATGGGGGCCTCTGCGGGCGGACATCTGGCCAGTACGGCAGCCACCCACTATACAGCCGGAACGCGTCCGGATTTTCAGATCCTGTTTTATCCCGTCATAAGCATGGATCTGTCCAACTGCCATAAGGGCTCACGTGACAATCTTTTAGGAAAAAGCCCGTCAGAAGAGCTAGTGAGACTTTACTCCAATGAACTGCAAGTAACAGGCGACACTCCTCCCGCCTTCATCATGCATAGCAGCGATGACGGAGCTGTACCCGTCAGCAACAGCGTGAGCTATTACCTGGCGCTGGTAAAGAATAAAGTCCCTGCTTCCCTCCACACCTATCCTATCGGCGGCCACGGCTGGGGTTTCCGCGACAGCTTTACCTATAAGCGCCAATGGACGGGAGAATTAGAAAAATGGCTGAGAGAAATACTGTAAAAAAGCAAGGAGATGTGGCAAAACAAAAATGACTGCTCCGAAAAGTTACAGATAGTAATTATAACACTTATTCATTGGCCATTACCTGTCACAGGTGTGGTATAAACGTATTTGAATACCTATGCGACATTATAGACCGTTGTGCCGCATGGCTTCCCAATATCTATAGAAAAATATCGTGATTTACTTCCGGGCAAATGGAAGCAGACACAAAAATAGCCGCCCCAAAATCCGGACGGCTATCTTTTTTATAGCTTATACGCTATCGCGGAAAGTTGTACCAATACAGAGTTTGATGCGACCCTTTCTTTAGTCTTTTAGGATGCTCAAATTATAAATTCATATTTCCAAAAACTGGATTTTGACACACCCACTTTCTATTTCCGATAAACACCTGCATCTTTATCTGCAGAAGACAAAAAACAGGCATTCGTTTCTCTTTCGCTTATTTTCTTGCGCCAAGTTGAATATCCAAATGATACAAAGCCACATCACCACCCAGCTTGATCTTGTCCAAAATACCCTGAACGGTAGCTTCCTCTTCTACCTGCTCGCGTACAAATCCCCACAAGAAATCCTGAGAAGCCTTGTCCTTTTCAGCAGAAGCAACATCTACCAGTTTGTCAATCAATTCGGAAACATGGCATTCATGCTTGTATACATGCTCGAACACATCCAGCGGAGAAGCCCATTCCTGAGGAACAGCATCCACAGCCCCCACCTTGGCTTGTCCGCCACGTTTCATCACATATTGCGCCAACACATCAGCATGATCACTCTCCTCATGAGCCTGCGCTTTCATCCATGAAGCAAAACCTTCATAGCCTTTCGCAGCGAAGAAATAAGACATGGAAAGATAAAGATTGGCCGACCACATTTCGGCTACAATCTGAGCATTAATTGCGTCTTGTAATTTTTGTGAAATCATAATTTTTATTTTTTAGTTAAATTGTAACTGTTGCAAATATATAATTTTTCTAGCGATTAACACTATGTCCATTCACCTTTTTATAAAAATTATATTTTATCTCATCCAAGTCTTTGCGATTCAAAAGAAAAGTCTTACCTTTGCACCCGCTAATACGGGTTATTAGCATTAATTCAAATCATTAATTATAAAAACATTATTTAGAAATGGCAACTAAAATCAGATTGCAAAGAAACGGACGCAAAAGCTATGCGTTTTATTCAATCGTTATCGCAGACGTAAGAGCTCCACGTGATGGTAAATTTACTGAAAAAATTGGTACTTACAACCCTAATACCAATCCTGCCACAGTAGATTTGAATTTTGAACGCGCACTTCATTGGGTAATGTGCGGTGCACAGCCTACTGACACAGTACGTAACATCTTGTCAAAAGAAGGTGTTTACATGAAAAAGCACTTGCTGGGCGGTGTTGCCAAAGGCGCATTCACAGAAGCAGAAGCTGAAGCTAAATTCGAAGCTTGGAAGAACAACAAACAATCTGGTCTGGCTACTTTGAAGGCTAAACTGGATGAAGCAAAGAAAGCTGAAGCAAAAGCTCGTTTGGAAGCTGAAAAGAAAGTAAATGAAGAAATTGCCAAGAAAGTAGCTGAGAAGAAAGCTGCTGAAGCCGCTGCCAAGGCTGAAGCAGAAGCCGCTAACGCTCCTGCTGAAGAAGCACCTGCTGCTGAAGCTACTGAAGCTCCTGCTGAAGCATAATTCAATTTTACTTCAAAAAGAACAGCTCCTCTGATCTATATCGGAGGAGTTTTTTATGCTCTTATCCGAGGAATCAAAGGGAGTTTATCTCATCTTCCGAAAGTCCGGTAACTTTTGCGATTTCAGCTATGGAAAGCCCGGCATTCTTCAAATTTCCTGCAATAGCTTTGGCTTTCATCCATTCACCTTCTGCAATGCCTTTCTGAATAGCTGTATTAATCACATTGTTCCAATCTCTATATACTTTCAAACTCTCCTCATAGGCATAAAGGTTCTCTTTTGAGAACTGAGCAATTTCGGCAGCCTCAAACAGCCGGTTGAACACACGTTCCTGAAGGGCAGTGGGACGTTCCATCAAACGGGCCAGATTCTTGAGCACAAACATCCATTTATCAAACAACGTATCCAACTCCTGCTCGGTTTTATGGAATTTAGGCATTTCCAGATACACAAAAGTCAGTTTGTCAAAAAACACTTCATGAGTAGTTGTATCCATCAGCTTCACTTCATGGCGGAAGCCGGAAGACGAAACATCATCCAAGGCAAAATTCAAGATACCGATCACATACACTGCTTTCAGTTCATAGTCCCAGATTTCCCCTTTAATAGCCTGTTCCCTGATAGGATAGGTAGCATAATAAATACTCCGGTCCTTGAAAAACTGTTGCTCCCCTCTCTGCATTTCTATCAGAATCTTTTCTCCTTTTTCATTTTCACAATAGACATCAAAGACAGCCCGGCGGTCAATCTCTTTGCTGCCCAGATGCTCTGTATTCAAGTAGGTGACATCCTCAATGACCTGCTTGCCATCGAACAAGGCATTCAAGAAGCCAATAAGAATCTCTTTGTTCAAGTCGGTTCCAAACAATAATTTGAATGCAAAGTTCGTATAGGGATTTACATATCTTTCACGCAATCCTTCACTACACATAAGCGTTTGATATTTAAAGTTATTTTAATTCTGTTGAAAGCAGTTCAATACAAAGGAACGAAAAAAAGCGGATTTTAAGAAAGTTATCTGCTAATAAATTGTTAATGTTCCAATTGTACTTACAATTCATGTACAATGACAACACATTCTATCCTTATCTCTTCATGAAAAGAATATCTCCATCTTCCCTAAAAGGATGAAAAGCCGATAAATTCATATCTCCAAAAAGAAAAAACTATCGGCCTATGGTGCTTGCTTCTTTTCTCCCAAGAAATTATTCCAAATTAACCCATGTTATAACGGGATTATGATCAGAACTACGATAAGGATCTTCTCTATAATAAGATGTATATTTAAATCCCCAATAAGCAGGCTCACTGGCATTGATATCCCAAGGAGCAGCACCAACTATTTGTGAAGTCAGCGTAGGAGAACTTAAAGAATGATCCAAATAGCCAACCTCCCCACGATAACAATAACTCCAAGCCGCAGGTGAATATTTCTTTAGCAAATTTATATACCCAGCATCCGTAAACACCTTAATGGCATCCTCCATACCGTAGCTGTTCAAATCACCCAAAACCAGCACATCCGTATCTTCATAATAAGCAACAAGCTCATTATATACTTTCAAACACTCACGCGCTTCCATAACCCTACGGTCGGCAGAACCTCCCTGACCGTCATTCTTATCTATACCACTAGTTTTAGCTTTAAAATGATTCATAGCTAAAATCACTTTCGCTTTATCATCCTTCAGTTCAAAACATTGAACTATGTACCGCATCTTCAGATTATCAAAATTATAGCTTTTAAACTCCTTATAAGGCAAAACTTTCACTTTATCATAAATAAAAACATTTGTTTGTACCTTTGATGATTTTTGTCCGGGAGTATTCAACCAAGCATACCGTTCTTCCCCTAACGCATTGTTCAAAGACCTACAAAGATAATCCACAGTAAAATCTCCCTGTTCTACTTCACAAATAGCATAAATATCCGCTTTCGCCTCTTTCAATGCAGCTAAGATTTTAGCATGCTGACGCAAGGTTTCTGCATTTCCCGTATTACCATACATATAAAAATTTTCCGCATTGAAACTCATCACTTTCAAATTATAATCATTTACAGTAGGAGCGACAGACCGAGCATTATAAGAAACTGACGGCTTTTCCGTTAATGTAAAATGATAACCGGAAGTACTATAAGTCACTTTACCTTTAACCCCAGCCATCTCACTTCCTATACGAAGTGTGTTACACGGGTCAATCAAAGGGAACTCTGATGTAATCAGCAATTTATCAACCTCCTGCTTTTCTACCCATTTGGAATATTCAACAACCGACGGGAGGTTTACATCCGCAAATGCACGTTTCACCTTGGAAGAGACAACAATAGTTCCTTGAGGTTTCGAGCCGCTATACGTCTGAGTGACAAAAAGCGGATTGACAATTGTTACTTCTTTACCAGCTACAGACGCAGCCCATTCAGGAGAAAAATCCGAAGGAAAAGTTACCTTCAAATTATCCTTTTCCGGAAATTCCATTTCTTCCTTATCCGCAGAATCGCTACAAGCAAAACAAAAAAGGGACAAAAGGAAGAGAAAACATACTTCACTTTTTTTCATACCTTATCATTCAAATAAGAAAAAGAAAAGGGAGTTCATACTTTTACAGCTAAACTCCCTTTTGCTCATTATTAAGAAAATAATTTATTCAGCCTCATCCAATGATTCTAGAACGAAACGACTTTCCTCTTCGCTCCAAACAATCTTTGCCACATAAGAAGCGGTACCCGTACTAGTATAAATCGAAGAAATAACTTTATAATTAGTCACCTGTCCGTCCACAAAGACTGGTTCCGGATGAACTAATTCGATAAACTTCACAAGTCCCAATTTTACCTGTTCTATACAATAAGCATCCATCTCTTCATCCGTAGTCAAATTGGCCATTGCTCCGGTTACATCATAATACTTTTTACGCGTATATCCTTTTGCATTCCAGTTGCCATAAGCAGAACTTGCGCCATAATAATATTCTCCCTGACCCACTTTCTGAGTATCCAGATAACCTTCATCAAAATTTGCCGCCACATAATCAACCACAAGCTGAAAATCTTCTTTCTGCATGGTGATGGTTTCAAACAACAATCCAGAAGGAACAGTACGTTTAAATACCCATTCATTCTCTTTATAATCGTATTCATCCACTTCTTTGTTTACGATGGTTTCCGATTCATTTCTCATTACCAGCACATTGTCAATCTGCACACTGGTAGTCACCCCATCAGGAGCCCCTTCATAAACGAAAGCAATATAAATATTCTTACCGGCAAATTCATCCAGTTTCATACTTCCTGCCCTCGCCATAGAGCCATAGCCTTTAACCGGTTCCTGAGGAATAGAGAAATTATCTGTTACATCTTCCCATTCCGTATACTTATTGGTAATACTGCCCGAATTACCTTGAAAAGTAGAGGACACATACACCTTTAAAGCATCCCCCTTATAATTTCCGATACAGACGTCAAAAGAGAATACATCTCCCACTTCTGCCTTGAATTTCGGTGAGATAATCCATGACTGTACTTCACCATCTGCCTTATATGCGGAACATTCCGTATAAACATTATTACTATATGCCTTATCATACCAAGGTGCTGTTCCTTTTACAGAATAATTCAACCATCCAGCCACATCCGTAGCTTCCTTATCTACGACATTACGTTCAAAATCTTGCTCCAATACCGGCACTTCTTTGATTTCAGTGGTTTCCTGCATATAACTTACAGAAGCAAACGAACCATTGTCACAGGTATAATATTTCTGGGTGAGCCATGGAATAATAACATCCTTGGCACTTTCTGTTTCTTTGAAAGTTTTCTCTGTATATTCTACAGTATATTTCTGGACATTACTTTGGTCTGTTTCATCAAAACCTTCAAAATATTTTTCATTATAATCACAAGCAGTCATTAACGAAGCGGCTGCCAGCACCATCCATATATTTTTCTTCATATTCTAAAATTCTTTAGGCTTTGAGTTTAAAAATTAAGTTTCAATTTCAAGTTGTATGTACGACCGAATCCATAGAAGATGCCATAAGCAGTTTGCCAGTCATGATTTGAACCATCTGTAGCATCAGAAATATATTCCTGATCGAACAAATTGTTCACAACTCCTGAAAGAATAGCGTTTACCCCACCTATCTTAAATCTATAACTTGCATTTAAATCACATACATACGCTGAAGGAATACGCCATGGGGAATCATACACCAACGTCTTGTTGATATTATATGTCAAATCAGAAGATTCAATAGCCCAGTCAGAATAATTACGTCCATAGAACACACAATCGAAACCTACGCGTAATGCCTTTGATATCTTTGCCGTAGCACCCAGTGAGGCTGTGGTTTGCGCGGAGCCTCCTACTCTGACACCATCCAAATCCAATGCAACAGAAGCATGGTCAGGAGCCATAATACCAGTAGCCTCTACAAATTTTCCATTTTCATAAGCCAAAGGCTGTCCCAATGAATTGTAAAAATATCCTTTCGGCGTGCTGCTCCAGCGCCAATTTCCAATAGAGAACATACCGTTAATATCCAACCATCTGAAAGGTCTTGCCACAAAGTCCAGTTCAATTCCTTGGTGAGTGGCATCGACCCCCTGCATATTGATAGTGGCACGATCCACCTGATTGCCTTTCTCATCTTCAATATTCACAGATGCGGCATTGGTCTTGTCAAACCACTGGGTATGATATACATTCAGATTAGCAGTGAAATAAGGAGAACGGAATCCATAGCCTAATTCAAAAGAAAAAATCTTTTCGTTTACAGCATCCGGATTAGTAGCATTACTAGTTGCACTCTGTAAGAAAGCGCCACCTGAGAAGAAAGGAGCACGACTGATGTAACCTACATTTGCAAATACATTATGATATTCGTTCAGATTATAGTTGGCACCACCTTTCACTGTATAGCCTATAAAATTCACCGTTTCCGATTCGGCATGCTGCTTGTCATAATAAAAGCGGTCATATCTCCAATATCCGGTATTGGAAATTGAACCTGCAAGAAACGCACTCAATTTATCTTTATTGTACTCAGCTTGTGCAAATACTCCTTCTGACATAGCATAGCCATCATAATCACGATATACCACATCTCCCACCTGTAATTTTTTCTTCACATATTCCGGAGTTCCTGCCAAGGCATTGTTCACCGCTTTCACCTTCTCTCGGCTTTCATCCAAGAAATATTTGCCGCCATACAAATCACTCAATTCATTAGTATGCGTACCTTTATAATAACGGAAATCTATACCTCCGTAAAAATCAATGTAATCACCAAATTTTGTCGTATATGTAGACAACAAGCCATACCAGTTGTGTTCGTTGATACTTTTTGACATAGCCATCATAGAACCGTTATCACTGGCTTCATTCATATCATAAATCTGGTCATAAGCAAATGTACCGTCTGAATTTCGGAAATAAGTATTCAAGTTTCCTTTATAAGAGCCATACCACATATTACGATAAGTAGTACCATTGGCATCTTTCTTATATCCTTGTCCCGCATTACCATATCCGCGGCCAATGGAAACATATGCCGCTGTGCTCAATGATGATTTTTCATTAATTTGCCATTGATGGTTCAATGAAAGCTGCGGCTTGTGATATTCATTGTGCGAAGCAGACATACGCTCACCGTTAGGGCCGAATCCATAAGTAGGATTATAGCGATACGGACTCTTGTCACCCATATAATTTTTCACTGCCTGCCATCCTTTGATGCTTAAACCGTCTTTATTACTGCGCTGGTTATGCCATTGGGGTGATCCGAATGCAGTAAATGAAATCTGGTGTGCATCATTGATACGTTTGGCTATGTTTACAAAATAATTATAAGCAGAGAATTCGGTCCCTTGTATATATCCGTCTCCCCAAGTCTTTCCACCAAGTAAAGTCAATGCCCATCCATCTTTGGACATACCTGTAGAAACATGGAACAGAAGCTTGTTATAGCCGTCATTCCCCATTGCATAAGAGATAGAACCACCTTTTTTCTGATCAATGGTACGGGTAACAATATTGATAGAGCCACCTACCGAAGGAGCAGACACCTTCGAAGCGCCCAAACCTCGCTGAGTCTGCATGCTACGTGTCACATCCGACAGTCCTGCCCAGTTACTCCAGTACAAGCCTCCCCATTCCATATCATTCATTGGAATACCGTTTACCATAACAGCGATATTTTCGCTCTTGAAACCACGCATGTTGATTTTTGAATCACCGTATGCACCACCTTGCTTGGTAGCATATACACCCGGAGTTGATTTTAATATCTCAGGGAATTCCTGTGTACCTAATTTTTCTTCTATAAATTCCGGAGCCAAAGTTGTTACAGCCACCGGAGTCTTACGGGCTACAGCAATAGAAGAAGTTATCACAACATCCCCTAAAGTCTTTGCATCCAGTGATAAAGCAATAGTTCCCAAATCAACATTGCCCTTTTGAGTAACCTTCATTGTTTTGTCCTGATACCCCAAGTATTTAAACTCAAGAGTAGCCTTAGAAGAGGTAAGTTTCAACACAAAGTTACCGTCAATATCCGTTACAGTACCCAGTGTCGTACCGCTGACCGATACAGTGGCACCAATCAATGGCTCATTGTTCTCGGCATCTACTACTTTACCTTTTACTGTTCCTTGCGCAACAGCCGTAGCAGTGAAACAGATTGTCAGAACTGCCAACAGGAGGAAATGCTTTAGATGATTTCTCATAATTTTGTCTTTGATTTAAATTAATTAGTTAGTATTTCATTCCCAATAGGAAAGACAAAGATAAAAATTTAATTCATATAAATTGAATTTATATTAGATTATTTAAACGAAAAGGGTACTTTTTAGGCGGAATATGACAATTATGTTAAGAAAAGAACAAAAAGCCGCCTCAAAAGAGGGGAAAACTGTCCGGAAATTCCAGAGCAACTGCCACATATTACTGTAGAAAGAAGGGCAAATGGAAACCGCCGGAACTATTTTCAGCATACCTTATTCCCAAAGCCGTATCCACTGATCGGACAAAATCCGCCCGCCCCTACGACAAAACGACAGGTCACTTTCATTCAGGCTCTCTCACTTTCAAAATGACAGAGCAAAAAGAAAACGAAAGAATGTGCATACAAAAAGAGGCGCACCTTCATGGGTACGCCTCTCTATCCTGTTCCTGTATTGTCTGATACAGGCTATTTCATTTAGTTAAAGATATAACGGACACTGAACTGTATGGAATACGTAGAATTGAAACTGTTCAGATTGGAATACGTATCAGTCAGTTTCTTTCCTCCGTTCTTCTGGAACTGGTAAGCGCCGCCCTTATAGCTCAACAAGGAAGTATTGTTCACCGTCTTATAAATTCCCCAGTCGCTGTTCAGCAAGTTCAGGAAGTTCTTGATATCCACTCCGAACTGCAAGGTATTGCGCTTGCCCCCTACATTGAGGAAGAAATCCTGATTGAACTTCAAATCCAGCTGATGATGCCAGGGCATGATGGCTCCTCCGCGTTCGGCATACTTGCCTTTACGGCCTTTCAGATAACTGTCCTCATTAATGTAAGCCCAGAAATCATCGCGCTGCTCCTTGGCAGAATAAGTCACCTCACCCGTCTTGCTGTCAGTATAATCGGCAAAGTTCCACTTATCCAGCGCCTCGCGGGATGCCGGAATGTACAGCAAGTTGTTTGAGCCGTAATCGCCTACAATATTTCCGGTGAATGTATAGGAATAACGGGCGGCGGAATATCCTCCGGCATAGCCCATGTTCATACCCTCATAAATCAAAGACAAGGAGGAAGCGAAATTCTTGGCGTATTTAATACGGTAAGCGGCGGAAGCCAGCACACGGTTGGGCGATACATACGTACCATAGCCGGTCTCCGTGTCATTATTTCCGTTGACAGAGTAACGGTTGTTGTAATAAGCCGAGTTCACCTGGTCGCCGATGCCGTCGCCATACGACTTGGCATAAGAACGGGTGTAGGAAGCGGAAAGATGCAGGCCGAAATCAAATGTCTTGGCCAGTGAGGCGCGGTGAGTGAGTAATAATAAGCGCTGTTTCCCGCATTGGTGATATAATAAGCATCCGTCTTGTTCGCATTGAGTACTCAAACATTCTGCGGACATCACCCGGAGCTATCTCCTGCTCTCCTTTAAACTTACGTCCCAAATTGGTCACTGTAGCCGGATTGAACTCTTTACTGAAAATACCTTCCAACGTAAAGTCAATGTCTCCGGGAAGTTTTGCATCAAAAGCCAATGATGACTTCCAGGTGGCATTCATCTTCAAGTCGCGGTCAATGATGGTGGCTCCGGAAGGTGCGGCAGGATCGGTAGCCGCCGGAAGGTTCAAGTTAGGATCTTTCAACATATCAGCCACGCTGGTGTGGAAACTCGGTTGTCCGTACTTAGCGTCCTTCTGCTCGTTATAATAATAGGTGCTTTGTCCGCAATTGGCATTACCTACTGCCGAAACCAGCCATACGAACGGCAGACGGCCGATGAAGTAACCGCTACCGCCGCGCAATACATACTTACGCTCGCCTGTAAGGTCCCAGTTGAAGCCGATACGGGGGGAGGCGGTCAGCTGGTAGGATGAAGGCAACTGGTCTGTGGCGTAATGATATCCGTCAAAGTCAATCTGTGCGAAATTCTTGTTATAGTTGTTCTTCAGCTCCGGATAAATGGGCAGTTCGAAACGCACCCCGGCAGTCAGTCTGAAGTTGTCTGTGATATTCATCTGGTCCTGCAGATAGAAAGAAAGCTGCTGGTACTTCATGTTCGCCAGGAACTGGGAACCGTCCCCGGTGTTGGAATAAGTGACACCGAAAGCAGCCGGAGCTCTGTTGTTCACAAAATCATCCCAAGAGGAATAGACATAATAACCGCTACCCGCCTGCATGAATCCGTTCACTGCCTTATTGGACTCAAACTGGATACCGCCCATAAAGTTATGGATACCGCTGGAGAAATTGAATTCATCGGTAATGACAAAGGTCTTCACCTGGCGCAAGTTCCCTTCTGTAAAGGGGTCCGGACCGAATGAGGCGTACAGCGAGCCTTGGTCAAGGATGTCCACCGTAGGGAATGTCCCCCCTTCGTATGTACGCGGTTCGTTCTGATAAGAATAAGTGAAACGCAGGGCGTTATTGATAGCCCCCCATTTTGAATTCCATTCGGAAGCGATGGAGGTGAAGTTCTGTTCCTGCATATAGCGTGAGCTTTCAAAGTACAGACCGGTGTTTGCTGTACGGCCCGAACTGCTCTTGCCCGCACTGCCGTCTACTCCACCCGGATAGATGATTGAATCCTTAAACGGAGTGGTGGAAGAGGAAGGGTTAGAGGAATACTTGGAATGGGTATGGGTGAAACGGAAATTAATCTTGTTGTTGTTGTTGATGTTCCAGTCCAGACGGCCCATGATCTTGTAAGAAGGGGTTTCCAAAGAGTATCCTTGATAACGTCCCGGATTGTAGTTGTATTTTTCCGACAGGTATTGCCTGATGTTGTTCATCCCCACAAAGGTACGGCCGCCTACCGTTGTGGTGTTCTCGAACGGACGGTGCACGATGCCGTTGGTGCTCCATTCGTCATTGGCGCCGCTATGCGCTATGCCCGACGGACCTGCCTGCACATTATCCTGATATTCGCCGTTCACGAAGAAGAATAACTTGTTTTTAATGATCGCACCTCCCAAAGAAGCTCCGTAGGTGGTACTGTGGTCACGGTTGCGGGTCAGCTCATAGTCCTCTACCTTATTACCGGTAAGGTGGGTATTGGAAGTATACATATAGGCTGTACCTTTGAACTCATTCGTACCACTCTTTGTCACGGCGTTGATGGCACCTCCTGTAAACCCGCTCTGACGGACATCAAAGGGAGTGGTGGAAACGGAAATCTGTTCCAATGCATCCAGAGAGATAGGCGAACCGCCTGCCGGCAAGTTCGAGCCGATACCGAAGGCATTATTGAAAGCGGCTCCGTCCACAGTGACATAAGACTGGCGGTAGTTACCTCCACCCACTGAGAAACCGCTACCGATATTGGCTCCCTGAGGGGTCAGGCGCATGATATCGTTCATGCTGCGGCTCACCGTAGGCACTTCCGACATTCTGGCCGCATCGACATTGGTCACCGCTCCGGCGCGGTCAGACTTCATATTGCTGCTCTTGGAAGCGGTTATCACTACTTCATCCAGCAGTTCGGTAGACTCCTTCAAGTTCGCATCCAATACGTAATTCTCTCCCAACTGGAGATTGATGCTCTTGTAAACCACTGATTGATAACCTACATAAGAAACTTCTACTTTGTAAGGGCCGCCGGCACGCATGCCCTGGATGGAATAACGGCCGTCCACATTGGTAATGGCCCCATAATGGGTGCCGGACGGCTCATGAATAGCCTGAATCGTCGCGCCGATAATGGCTTCATTGCTTTGATCGACCACCTTTCCACTCATTGACGAGGTAGTGACCTGAGCGTTAACAGTAGCAGCGATTACCAACATAACCACCGCAAAAAAAGATCGCAATCTTTTTACCATAAACTTTTTATTAATTAATATTATAATTAATGTCTTAAAAGACGTTGCAAAGATAGCTAATAGAAACGATATACAAACTACAAATCGGTTACAATTTACAGTGGCAGGTCTATAGAAAGAGAATTTATAGTTTTATGGTGAACCACATTCATCCTGCCGGATGACCCCGGGACACGGGCCGACGGGAATTCCATGCGGTGCGCGCATAATAAGATAGGTGTATAATAAAAAGGCTCTTAACCTCAAAAACGTCTTTATACTGAGGAAGTTGCCATACATTTCTGACGAGCCGTTGTGTGTATATGCAAACTTACCCAAGAATACGTTACTGTTCGTACACTTGGGTAAGATTTTATAGACAGGGCGTCATCAGTCTTCCATCAGCTTGCGGTAGCGCACCCGTTTCGGCTCCTCATTACCCAAACGCTTCATCTTGTTCTCTTCGTATTCCGAATAGGATCCTTCAAAGAAAAAGACCTCACTGTTTCCTTCGAAAGCCAGGATATGGGTACAGATACGGTCCAAGAACCAACGGTCGTGGCTGATCACCACCGCACAGCCCGCAAAATCGTCCAGACCTTCTTCCAACGCGCGCAGCGTGTTCACGTCAATATCATTGGTAGGCTCGTCCAGCAGCAGCACGTTGCCTTCTTCCTTCAGTGCCATAGCCAGATGCAGGCGGTTGCGCTCACCACCCGAAAGCATTCCACAAAGTTTCTCCTGATCGGCTCCCGAAAAATTGAAACGGCTGAGGTAGGCACGCGCGTTGATATCCCTGTTTCCCAGACGGATCAGTTCGTTTCCACCGCTGATCACCTGATAAACGGACTTGGCAGGGTCGATATCTTTATGTTGCTGGTCCACGTATGCCAGTTTCACGGTCTCCCCTACCTCGAAAGTACCTTTGTCTACGGTTTCCAGTCCCATAATCAAGCGGAACAAGGTAGTCTTTCCGGCACCGTTAGGACCGATTACACCGACAATGCCGTTAGGGGGCAGCATGAAATTCAGGTTATCGAACAACAGCTTGTCACCATAAGCTTTCGCCACTCCTTTGGCCTCGATCACCTTGTTTCCCAAACGGGGACCGTTCGGGATGAAGATTTCCAGTTTCTCTTCCTTTTCTTTCACATCCTCATTCAACAATTTGTCGTAAGAGTTCAGACGGGCCTTTCCTTTTGCCTGACGGGCTTTGGGAGCCATGCGCACCCAATCCAGCTCGCGTTCCAAGGTCTTGCGGCGTTTGCTTGCCACTTTCTCTTCCATCTCCATGCGTTTGGTCTTCTGTTCCAGCCAGCTGGAGTAATTTCCTTTCCAGGGAATTCCTTCGCCACGGTCCAGTTCCAGAATCCATCCGGCTACATGGTCCAGGAAGTAACGGTCGTGGGTTACGGCAATCACCGTACCTTCATATTGCTGCAAATGCTGTTCCAGCCAGTCGATACTTTCCGCATCCAAATGGTTGGTAGGCTCGTCCAGCAACAGGATATCCGGCTTCTGCAACAGCAGGCGGCACAATGCCACACGGCGGCGCTCACCTCCCGAGAGATTCTTCACCGGCTGGTCTTCGGGCGGACAGCGCAACGCATCCATGGCGCGTTCCAGCTTGCTGTCCAGATTCCATGCGTCCGTAGCGTCAATGATGTCCTGCAACTCTGCCTGACGGGCAAAGAGCGCATCCATCTTTTCAGAATCCTCATAGTATTCGGGAAGCCCGAACTTATTGTTTATTTCTTCGTATTCCGCCAGTGTGTCCACGATGCTCTGCACTCCTTCCATCACCACCTCTTTCACTGTCTTTTCATCATCCAGATGCGGTTCCTGTGCCAGATAGCCTACAGAGTAGCCCGGCGAGAACACCACTTCTCCCTGATAACTTTTCTCCAGTCCGGCAATGATTTTCATCAGTGTTGATTTACCCGAACCGTTCAGACCGATGATACCGATCTTAGCACCGTAAAAAAAGGATAGGTAGATGTCCTTCAATACCTGTTTGTTCGCCTGGAAGGCTTGCTTACGCCCACCATCGAAAAGATAATCTTTTTGTCGTCTGCCATATTCTTTATATTATTAATTTATGTAAGTTGCCATATTTCACTGTTTTTCCTCCATCTTTCTGTAATACCACGGATGTGTGAAGAACTCATACATCAGCAGCAGAACGACACAGATACCGATACATATCCAATAAATGGTATCGGGATGACCCTCAGTCCACATATTCTCAAACAGGAAACCAATCAGTACTCCTGCCTCCCACATCAGCTGATAGGTATTGTTTCCCGTTCCGCTCGCAATGCCTCGGCAGGCTGATCATTTTTATAAAGAAACGTGACACAGTGGTTCCGGTTCCCATCCCCAACAAAATACCAGCTATATAACTGTTCATCAAGCTATTGGAAAAAGCGAGCAATAACAATCCTCCTATCATTGCCGCCTGCCCCAGCTCTACCTCCGAACGACCGGAAGCATGAGAAAGCACGTAACGCAAAAGCAGCAAAGACAGGACAAAGCCTATCAGGATACAAACAAAAAACAATTCATTGTAAATATGTGCCACCAATATCCCAAAGATAATGGCCACCATCATCATATTCATCCCCGGCCACAAAGTGCGCGGCAGCAAAAAACGGTCCAGCGAGAACCATGAAGTGCTGAGCGGAGCACGGAAAGGAACTTTCACCGCCGGAATCAGCACCAGCGCCAACGCTCCTAGAGCCATACTGGTATAAATGATATGGTGAAAATTCCAATAAGGATAAATATAGATCCCCAAGGCAAGACCCACCACCATTCCAAAACGACCCGCCCAGGCAAAAGCGATATTGGCATCCGTGCGGCGGCGGGAAGCAGTGACATCAATCACCAATGTACTGCCCGTAGTCATGGTAATGACGCTGAACAGCCCTCCCTGGACAGCCCTGACCAAAGCTACAAATCCTACGGTCGCAACGTACGGATATAGCAGACTGGATGCCACAAACAGGAATATCGCTATAAAGCACACACTTTTACGTTTGAACGTATCAATAAGGTAGCTGTTGAATGTTCCCGGAAGGAACATGGCCAGCCCGAAAACAGCAATGGCTACTCCTGCTTCCGCATAACTGCAATACCAGTGCCGCACCATCCATAAAGGCAGCACAGGAAGCATCATGTATAGTGATGCATAAAGCAAAAAATTGGAAAGGGATAACAAAAACATATTCCCAGTCCACAGTTTTGCCTTTTCATACGGAAAGAAGAAGTCATCATACATATCAGCAAAAACTTTTAATATTGTTCGTCTTCGTTAGGGAAATCCCCTTTTTTCACATCATCCACATACTGCTGTATGGCTCCCGTCATAACTGTATGCAGATCGGCATAACGACGGAGGAAACGAGGACTGAAACCGTTGGTCATCCCCAGCATGTCCGATACTACCAGCACCTGCCCGTCTACCGCGCCACCGGCTCCGATACCGATAACGGGAATAGTCAGTTCCTAGCCACACGCTCTGCCAGTGACGCAGGGATTTTCTCAAGTACCAGCGCAAAACACCCTGTCTCTTCCAGCAGATGTGCATCGCTCAACAACTTCTCGGCCTCTTCCTCGTCCTTGGCACGTACAGTATAGGTTCCATATTTATTGATAGATTGCGGCATTAACCCCAAATGTCCCATGATGGGAATGCCGGCAGCAATGATTTTCTTTACCGCATCAATGATCTCCACGCCCCCTTCCAGTTTCAAAGCATCGGCGTGCGTAATCTTCATTACTTTGATCGCATTGGTCACCGCTTCGTATTCGGAAGTCTGGTAAGTGCCAAAAGGCAGATCCACCACAACAAGCGCGCGTTTCACCCCACGGACCACAGACTTTCCATGATAAATCATCTGATCAAGGGTGATAGGAAGTGTGGTCACATTTCCTGCCATGACATTCGAAGCGGAGTCGCCTACCAATATAACATCGATGCCTGCGCCATCTACAATCTGCGCTGTCGTGTAATCATAGGAGGTAAGCATAGAAATTTTCTCGCCTCTCTGCTTCATTTCCACCAAACGGTGGGTAGTTACTTTGCGTGTATCACCTGAAATATATCCTGCCATATTTACTTTAATTTATAAAAAACGGCTGCAAAGGTAGATGTTTTAGTTGACATTACCTCATCATATTCTTCATTTTTTCGAAACTGAATCCATTAAAGTCCTGAATAACAGCATTTGCCTTGTCGCGTATTTGCTCTTCAGAATTGGTGGTAGCCAGTCCTATCACAGTCATTCCGGCACGGTTCCCCGCCTCAAGTCCATGAAACGAGTCCTCGAAAACCACACAGTTCTCCGGCACGGTGTCAAAAACTGTCGCACCTAACAGAAAGCATTCGGGGTCAGGCTTGGAATGAGTAAACATTTCAGCAGTGAGGATACGGTCCACACTTTGCTTCAATTCCGGGTGTGCTTTATATACGTTGCTCATCTTCATCTCATTTGAACTTGTGACTATAGCTATCTTTACCCCGTTTTCCCTCAATTCTTTCAGGAAAGCCTCTACGCCCGGGATATAATTATATAACATATTTTTTTCAAATTTGTTCAAATCTTCTGTAATTTCATGCTGCACCTCTTCCATTCCGGCAAAATAGTTGGCATAAATCTGTGTCAAGGTCTGTCCTTTTATCAACCGGCCGAATTCGGGAAGCTCCGGATGGTATTTCCGTCCTTGTTCATTCCAGAATATACTATACTGAGTCTCAGTATCCATTACCACTCCGTCAAAATCGAATAAAGCTGCTATGCTTTTTGTTGAATTCATATTACTTTTAGTTTGATTTAACGCCACAAAGGTCCGAATAATCCTCCATATTCCTAACTTTGCAAAGCTTAAAAATAACAAAAACGCGAATGAAAGAAAACAACCCGCACATACTGGGTACAGAAAAGGTCGGAAAGCTGCTTTTAGAGTACTCTATCCCTGCCATCATAGGGATGACACTGACATCACTGTACAATATTATTGATAGTGTATTTATCGGCCATGGTGTCGGCGCCATGGCCATATCGGGTTTGGCTATTTCTTTTCCGCTGATGAATCTGCTGGTGGCATTCTGTACACTGGTCGGGGTGGGTGGCGCTACCATTTCTTCTATCCGCCTGGGGCAGAAGGATACGGACGGTGCCGAGAAGGTGCTGGGAAACGTAACGGTGCTCTGTGTGATAAATTCTATTTTCTACGGAGGCATCACCCTGCTGTTTCTGGACCGGATTCTGTTCTTCTTCGGGGCAAGCCATGACACGTTGCCATACGCCCGCGACTTTATGCAGATTATATTAATAGGAAGTCCTGTCACCTATGTAATGATCGGACTGAATAATATCATGCGTGCCACCGGTTATCCCCGAAAGGCGATGCTGTCCTCCATGCTGACAGTGGGATGCAACATTATTCTGGCTCCTGTCTTTATTTTCTGGCTCGGTTGGGGAATCCGCGGAGCAGCCACGGCAACCATCCTTTCACAGTTTGCCGGCATGATATGGGTGCTGAGCCATTTCATGCAGGAAAAAAGTTATATCCGCTTCAAGAAAGGGATATTCAAATTAAGGAAACGGATCGTAGAGAATATCTTCAGTATAGGTATGTCGCCGTTCCTGATGAATGTCTGCGCTTCGGCCATTGTCATTATATTCAACAAGAGCCTGCTGCTCTACGGGGGCGATCTGGCTATCGGCGCATACGGCATATTAAACCGTCTGCTGATGCTGTTTGTAATGGTTATCATGGGGCTGACTATGGGAATGCAACCGATTGTGGGCTATAATCATGGCGCACACAAATTCGGCCGGGTGAAGCAGACTTTGAAATATTGCATGATTGCAGGGGGGTGCATCACTTCGTTGGGATTTGCTTTCAGCGAACTTTTCCCTAATTTGGTTGTTAATATGTTTACAGACGATAAAGAACTTACAGCATTGGCACGCACCGGGTTACAAATCGGAGTACTGATGTTTCCTTTCGTGGGAATACAAATTGTAATTTCCAGTTTCTTCCAATCTATCGGGAAAGCGAAAATTTCTATCTTCCTCTCCTTGTCCCGCCAACTGTTGTATTTATTACCCTGCCTGCTGTTACTACCTCATTGGTGGGGACTGAACGGTATCTGGCTCAGTATGCCTGTATCCGATCTGTTAGCGTTTATCACAGCCTGCCTGATGCTGGCACATCATATTAAAAAATTAAACAAGATCACAGAAGTATGATATTTAATGCAGAAAACATTCTCTTGATAGGTTCCATCCTATTATTCGTAAGTATTGTAGTGAGTAAGACCGGATACCGGTTCGGAATCCCTACGTTACTTGTTTTTTTATTGGTCGGCATGCTATTCGGAAGCGATGGTCTGGGACTCCAGTTCCATGATGCGGGCGAAGCCCAGTTCATCGGCATGATGGCCCTTAGCATCATTCTGTTCTCAGGGGGTATGGATACCAAATACTCGGATATCAACCTGTATTGCCACAAGGCATACTGCTTTCCACCTTCGGTGTGTTGCTTACTACTATTTTCACCGGATTCTTTATTTATTGGATTTCCGGATTCTCGAATGTCAGCATTACCATGTCCCTGATGACGGCCATGCTGCTGGCGGCTACCATGTCCTCTACGGACTCTGCTTCCGTGTTCAACATCCTGCGCTCGCAAAGCATGAATCTGAAACATAACCTCCGACCGATGCTGGAACTGGAAAGCGGAAGTAATGACCCTATGGCGTATATGCTTACTATCGTCCTGATACAGTTCATCACGTCGGCAGGCATGGGGGCAGACGATATTCTGATTTCATTCCTGATTCAGTTTGCTGTGGGTGGCACATCAGGATTCCTGCTGGGAAAACTGGCGGTAGCAATCATCAACAAGATTGACTTGAAGAACCAGTCACTCTATCCTATCTTGCTGCTGAGCTTTATTTTCTTCACATTCACCATGACCGACCTGTGTAAAGGAAACGGCTATCTGGCTGTCTATATAGCAGGGATGATGGTGGGTAACGCACGCATTGTAAACCGTAAGGAGATCGCTACTTTTATGAGCGGCATGACCTGGCTCTTCCAAATTATCATGTTCCTGAGCCTGGGATTGCTGGTGAATCCCCATGAAATGTTGTCCATCGCCATACCGGCAACCTTGATCGGCATTTTCATGATTGTCCTCGCCCGCCCGCTCAGTGTCCTGCTCTGCCTCCTTCCCTTTAAAAAGATGAACATCAACTCACGGCTGTTTATTTCCTGGGTGGGATTGCGCGGAGCAGTACCTATCATATTCGCCACTTATCCAGTAGTAGCTGATGTGCCGGGATCTACTCAGATTTTCAATATCGTATTCTTCATTACCATATTGTCTTTAGTGGTTCAGGGAACGACCATTTCATGGATGGCCAAATTACTCCATCTGGATACCCCACTGGAAAAAACAGGAAATGATTTCGGAGTAGAGATACCGGAGGAAATCAATACAGACCTCCGCGATATCGTACTGACGGAAGAAATGCTGGCAAAAAGGAAACAGACTAATGGATATGAACCTGCCTAAAGGTATGCTGGTGATGCTGATAAAAAAGAGGAAACGAGTTCATGATTCCCAATGGCTCTCTGCAACTGCACGCCGGTGACAAGCTGCTGATTATCTCGGAAAGCAAAACGAAATAAAAAAAATTTGCCCATGTGCCCACGTGCTGCGCTATGGTCCCGCATGGCAATTGGCACATGGGCAAATTCGCACATTATTCAACTGAGCAACAGCATGATATTCAATGCGGAGACAATCACCGCAATGGTATAAAGCACAAATGAACTCCACCGGGAGTTGGCATATTTGCCCATCACCCGTTTGGAAGAGGTCAGTCCTACTTGCAGGAACACCGTGAAAGGCAGCTGGATACTCAGAATCATCTGAGAAATGATAAGTCCGTAAAAGGGATTCTCAATAAAGAAGATAAGAACCAATGCTATCCCCAAAGAAATCAAAATACCGACCTTAGAGTGGATATCCTTGATATGATAAGACTCACCGAAAATACCCGCAAAGATAGAACCTGCCGCCATACCACTGGTTATGGTGGAGGAAATCCCCGCCATCAGCAATGCCAGGGCAAAGATGATTCCGGCATGGCTGCCCAGCAACGGGTCAAGCAACGACTTCGCCTGCTGCAACTCTTCCACCGGAGTCCGGGTACGGAAGAAAGTAGCGGCTGCCAGTAAGATCATGGCACTATTGATGGCCCATCCCACAATCATGGAGAACAAAGTATCATAGAATTCATATTTCAATACTTTACGAATGGAGCTCTCGTCCTGCTTGTTGTACTCGTGGCTCTGTATCACCTCTGAATGCAAGAAAAGGTTATGTGGCATAACCACTGCCCCAAGTACGCTCATGATAATCAGCATACTGCCCTGGGGTATCTCAGGAACCACCCAGGAACGGATCGCCACAGGCCAGTCAATATCCACCAAAAACAACTCATACAGAAACGAAAGGCCGATTACGGATACAAAAGCAATGATGGCTCTTTCTATCTTTTTATATGAATTGGAAAAAAGCATAATGACGACAAACATCGTAGTAAGGACAGATCCCCAGGCAATGGGAATTTCCAAAAGCATCTGCAAGGCAATGGCTCCTCCCAGTATCTCCGCCAGCGAAGTGGATATGGAGGCCAGCACCGCGCTGCCCAAAATGGGACGGGATATCCACTTGGGACAATACTGCGTGGCTGCTTCACTCAGGCACAATCCCGTCACAATGCCCAGGTGGGCCACATTGTGCTGCAACACAATCAACATAATGGTAGACAAGGTCACCACCCACAACAACGCGTAACCAAATTCGGAACCGGCCGCAAAATTCGAGGCCCAGTTTCCCGGATCAATAAAACCTACAGTAACCAGTAATCCGGGACCAATATATAAAGAAATCAAGACCACCCAGATAACGCTTGTGGTCTGTACGTTTTAATTCATCTATAATGCGAGACATGTTTTACTTTTTTTGTTTGCACAAACTTACTAATAAAAAACAAAAATCCATTTGCTTTGTTCAAACTTATAGTTTACTTTCGCTTCAAAATACCGATTTATAATGAAAAGAGAAACAGTTATAATAGCGGCCCTAGGCATCCTTACTTTGGCAGGATGTAATAATAACCACCGTTCACAAGTCCGTAAATTCAAACAGACAGCCGAAAAGACCAACCGGTCCTGCCCCACACGCATGAACGAAACGATTACACTGGACAGCACCTGTTATAATGAGAAAGATAATAGTGTGAGCTATTTCTACAGTGTTACAGGAGAACTGGACAACGCCACTTATATGAACACCCATTATGCCGCCTTTAAACAAGCCCTGCAGGATGCAGTAGACAACTCGGTGGAAATGGAGGAATACCGGAAATTCGGCACTTCCATCCGCTATATCTATTATTCGGGATCAAGTAAAAGGCAACTGGCTGCATTCTCCTTCAATTCCCCCAAATAGATTCCGTTTCAGCCCATCCGGATGCATGATACCACGCTATGGAAGACTTGAAATAATTGTTCCAAAGCAAATATTTGGGAGTGGTGAATGAATTGGGGATATACATACCCATTCCACTGTAGTTATCCCCATCTATTCTGTACAAGGATGAGGTGGGATCATGAGTATAATCTGTATAAATGACCGTCTTCTTTAATTGTTGCGTAAAATCGTCCGGAGCCATTCCTCCACACAATTTTCCAATAAACTGTAACATATCATAGGCATATCCTTTGAAGCTGCTGCTGCCTTTGCCATATTGCTGCAAATCAGCTGTATCCACGTTCTTCAGGCTATCCTGATTGGACAAAATCACACTTCTGACCGCTTCCGCCAAGCCTTCCATCTGATTGCAATCCACTGCCGAAATGGTTCCCCAACCAATATAGTTATAATAATCTATATAATCTTTACAGATTGGCTCCAAATAATCCTTGATCGCATTTTCATACAAATAAGGCATCACACTTGCATAAGGAAATCCGGCTGCCGGTATATCAAGTACAGAAGCGATACAGTATCTGGCAGCATCCTTCAGCTCATAATACACCTCGGCACACCCCATCATACACGCATCAAACAAGACAAAATCAAACTTTTGAGGATTTACCGTACGCAACACTTCCGCCAATTCCGGTATCAACGCTGTGTCACTGGAATACCGCCCGCCATCTTGTCCTATAGAACGGGTGCCGGTAATAGTGGGCAACCATCCCGAACCGTGAGATCCAAAGATTATTCCATAACTTTCCGACGGGTAAGCACTCATCATATCACCTATCACTGTCTGCATGACGGTTTTCTCCGTTGATGTCTGAGGGGGATATTTTTTTCTGATGTTACCAATACCAATCAAATCATAGATAGATGTATTCTTATCAGCCATCATTGCATCTATCGTTCCTTTAGACAGGCTGTTGATCCCCCCCTGACCATTGGTTACATATTCTACGATACAAGGCTCCGGCCAACTGATATCCGAAGCCTCACCATCCCAATATACCAATAAAGCAGCCGAATCCTTCATAGCCTGAAGTCCTTGCATCATCGTCTGAATATTATCACGCAAACTGGAATTCAAACTGTTATCCGCCCAAAAGAATGCCAGAACCGTTCTTCCGGCATGTTGCTGAGGAATCACGATTGTTTCCTTCTCACAAGAGAAGAAAAAGCAGGCTGCCAAGAATAGAAATAGAATCTTTTCATAAGAAAAGGATTACTCTTCCGGTTTCTTGAACTTGAACGCATTGGGGTTCACTTCGCGAATCAGCAAGGTCTTTCCTTTTTGATACTTGGTCTTCATCTTGTTGATGGTCTTCTGCAGTTTCTTTCTGCTGTTCGAGAAATAAACAAAGCAAGTACGGTTCGTCAGCCCTTCCTCGTTTTCCAGATAATTTTTCAGCTGATAACTGTATTGTGAGCGTTCCGGCAACATCTTATTCTTATCCAGCCTCACACTGTCCAGCAACTGGATTTCCGTGAAATAAACCAATGAATCTGTAAACGATGCGGATACGCCTACTATATAAACAGATTTACTTCCTTTCAATGAGAATGCCGAGCATACCGTCAGTACCAATAATAAAGAGCACAGAATCTTTATGGATTTCATAATTCTAATTTTATAATTTTATTAGAGGACAAAAGTAGTTATTTACGGACAAATACGAAAAAGTAATAGATTAATTAACTATAATAATTTGCTGATGTGCCCATTACCATACGGCACATAGTGCAGCCGATAGGCATTATTGGTATATTATGAACAAAAGCACAAGACGGAAGCAACCTTCCATCTTGTGCTTTGTTTTCTTTTCGGAAACCGAATCTTTCTTACCCTAAATAAGACTTAAGCAGCTTGCTACGCGAATTTTGTCTCAATCTTCTAATGGCTTTCTCTTTAATCTGGCGTACGCGCTCACGAGTGAGGCCGAATTTATCGCCGATTTCTTCCAACGTCATTTCCTGCGTATTAATACCGAAAAACATCTGGATAATATCCTTCTCCCTTTCGGTCAGCGTAGAGAGTGCTCTATCAATTTCCCTCGCAAGTGACTCATTAACCAAGGAACGGTCTGCCATAGGCGAGTCGTCGTTCACAAGCACATCCAGCAAGCTGTTGTCTTCTCCTTCCACAAAAGGAGCGTCTACAGAAATGTGGCGTCCTGAAACCTTCAACGTGTCCGAGATTTTGTCTACAGGTATTTCCAGTTCATCGGCCAGTTCTTCCGGAGAAGGACGACGTTCGTTTTCCTGTTCGAATTTAGAGAAGGCTTTGCTGATCTTGTTCAACGAGCCTACCTGATTCAACGGCAAACGGACAATACGTGACTGTTCTGCCAATGCCTGGAGAATAGACTGACGAATCCACCATACGGCGTAACTGATAAACTTGAAGCCTCGGGTTTCATCGAACTTTTCGGCTGCTTTAATCAATCCCAGGTTGCCTTCATTAATCAAGTCAGGAAGACTTAACCCCTGATTTTGATACTGCTTGGCTACAGACACGACGAAACGCAAGTTGGCACGTGTCAGTTTTTCCAATGCTACCCGGTCGCCTTTACGGATACGCTGAGCGAGCTCTACCTCTTCCTCTACAGTAATCAGGTCTTCACGGCCTATTTCCTGTAAATACTTATCCAGAGATGCGCTCTCTCGGTTAGTGATACTTTTGGTAATCTTTAATTGTCTCATTCTCTATAAAACAAATTTGGGATGCAAATTTACAACATTAAATGGAATACATCCATTTTTGTTTGAAAAATATTAGCTAATAAATCAAAAAAGACTATCTTTGTCCTTCTTTTCCTAAATATTTTGCGAAAATAAGGTTATCAGTCCTGTTTGACTATAAAATCAGGATGCACGGAAGTAACCCTTACCGTGCATCCTCTAAACTTTACCTATTGAAACTTTCTACCTTAAAAATCTTCTTATTCCTGTGTCAAATCCACTGCATAGTTCGCACGTTTACCTGATGGGAACATACCACTCAGGAACAATACCTGATCCGGTGACTGGGTAGCAGCTTTCAGCACATCTTCCAAATCATTTACTGATTTGACAGGTTGTCCATTTGCCTTCAGGATGATGAAGCCTTTACGGATACCGGCAGCCTTCATCTTACCGTCTGTCACACCTGTGACTTCCACACCATATCCCAAATTCAATTGTCTCTTCAATTCCTGAGGAACTTCACGGAATGCTGCGCCCAAGATATCCATGCCCGCACTCTTCACCACTTTCGTTGTTCCCTGTGCATTCTTCAAGGTCATCTCGATATCCTTTTCTTTCTTGTCACGCAACACCTTGACGGTTACTTTGTCACCCGGACGGTGTTTAGCCAACCCCTCCTGCAACTCAGCAAAGTTCTTCACACGTTTTCCGTCAATACCGATAATGACATCATCTACTTCCAAGTTGCCGGCCGCAGAACCTCCCTCAATTATCTCAGCAATCAACACACCGTCGGTGGCGCCCAGTTCCTTCACCTTCTTCTTGATTTCTTCCGGCATCATCTGCTGGTCATCATTAATCGGAGTACCCTTGATGCCCAATACCGCACGCTGAACGGTTCCATATTCTTTCAAGTCGGCTATAACTTTCGTCATAATACTGGTTGGAATAGCAAACCCATAACCCGAATAAGCTCCTGTAGGTGAATAAAGTACGGAATTGATACCTACCAGTTCACCCCTTGCATTCACCAATGCACCACCACTGTTGCCTTGGTTGATCGCAGCATCTGTCTGGATGAAAGATTCCACACCATTATTATATACCCCTAAAGAACGGGCTTTGGCACTCACAATACCGGCTGTTACCGTAGAAGTCATATTAAAGGGATTACCCACAGCCAATACCCACTCACCTACTTTCAAAGCCTCCGAATTGCCCACGGGAATCGTAGGAAGCTCATCCGCTTCAATTTTAACCAACGCTAAATCCGTGCTGGGGTCTGTGCCGATTACACGTCCCTTGTATTCACGTCCGTCATTCAGTTTGACACTGATCACATCAGCATTATCGATTACATGGTTATTCGTTACAATATATCCATCTTTCGAGATGATCACTCCGGAACCGAATCCCACTCTTTCAGGAGTCTGCACCTGACGCTGCTGACCGCCGCCTCTGCCATTTCCAAAAATATCACCAAAGAAATCATAGAACGGATCACGAACGGTAACCGTCTGAGTCTTTGATTCTTGAGTTGACTTTATATGAACTACTGCATGCACTGAATTTTCCGCTGCCTGAGTCAAATCCACCGGTTGCATTTGAGTGGCGTCCAACGCGGCGAGTCTTGTATTCGGATTTGTTGGAACACATCATTAAAAGCCACGCTTTTGTTTGGCTCGGGTTTCAACATAGAATAAGCCGTTACTCCTGCTACACCTGCGCTGACTGCTACAATTGCTGCTGCGCCTAGTACCATTTTAGTTGCTTGTTTCATAACTTAATATCTATTAATTTGTTAATTTCAAGTTTGGTTTAACATTTATGACGCTAATGTAATGACAAATATTGTACGGTTGTACCGTTTGTCAGAGTTTTTTTTCCTCTTTTAACACAGACAGATAAGCACTTAACAGGGGTTAACCGCAGAATCTGCCAAATTTGCATTCATTATCAATAGCTGACAGACAGCAAGATGACACAGGATGCAACTTGCCTCATAGATATTTATGTCTTGCAGGAAATACTTGCCTCTCTCCGGAATGCATCCATATACCCCCCCTATAAAAGAGCATGTCCGTGACCGGTCTTTCCAACTTTACTTTTTCAACTGGTTCAATACCCTTCCCGCACTATCCGAAAGAACGACAACAGCTCCTGCTAGAATAGCAATATCCTTAATGACCAGACGACCGGCGCCCGTCAGCAAAGGGAATCCCTGTTCGCCACTTCCCAAATCGGGGACCCACACCTCGGGCGTTGTTACAAGGAAAGACAAAGTGCCCAATGTCATGACAATAGCCAGTCCGGCCCCCACCAAACCGGTTTTCGGAGAGAAGATGCCTAAAAACGTCAAGATACCGATCCCCATAATCAAAATACCCAATCCATGAGAGAACCCATAAGTATTGTTCTCTTCATGCCACAGGTGCTTCGTTTCATCGAGTTCGCCTTCTTTCAGCTTATATTCTTTATATTCAGGAGCGTCCTTGGTATAAAAGAAACTCATAAAGGGACTGTTCGCCACAAAAGGCACAATTCCTTCGGCTTCATAGTTCCAGAATTTCAGACCACCAATCCATACAAAAATTACAAGGATTGCCACACGGATAAGATTGATACCCAGTTTTTGGGCAGATGCTGCTATTGTTAAAAACGCAACAAACAGAGATTTTAATTTTGCCATCATTGCTTTCATTATTAAAAGATTTAACTTCCTGGTGCAAAGGTCGGTGGTTTTCCCCCTCCGGTAAATGGCAATTTCCCCATATAGGTTGGCAATTATTCCCGCTTCTCTCTTTTCCGGTATTCCGAAAGGCTCTCCTTGTTCATTTTCTTAAAGAAACGGCTGAACGTAGCCAAATCCTCAAATCCCAGAATCTCACTGATTTCTTTCGCACTCTTACCCGTATAAAGCAACAAGCGCTTGGCTTCCGCATCCACGCGTTCATGAATGACACGCAAAGGAGAAGAAAGTCCGTAAAGGGAAAAGAGATTAGAAATAGTCTTGGGAGAACGGCACAACATATCAGCATAATCCTGTACTTGCTTCTTCTCCTTAAAATGACTGTCAACCAGTACATAAAACTGACGAATCACATCAAACATGTTCTCACGTCCCGGGTCCACATCAAACTTTTCACGGGCTATGCGGGTACAAGTGATAATGAAACGTTTCAGAATAATACGCAACATTTCTTCCTGCAAGTTGTCTTGTATTCCACACTCCCCCCTGAAAATATCGACAATACTGTCAAGACGGGCCGACTGGGAAGGCGAAAGCTTCAAACGCATGACACGGGAAGAACCGTTAAACAGGAATCCGTTACAAGACACCTCGCTGTCATGCCTGTAAATACAATAAAAGTTACTATTGAATAAAAAAGTGAGGTATTCACCGCCCACTCCCCTTATCTGCACATGATGCAAAGGAGTAAGCGAAATCATTTCCTCTTTTTCCAGATGCATCACCACATGATCCACTTCCACATCCAACGTTCCATGCCGCACCCATATAAATTTATAAAGACTCCTGTCACGCTGCAAAAAGGAGTTTTCATGGAAACAGGAAGTCATTGCTATATTTCCATTCAATTTAGTACGTAAGTGATATTCCATAACTACTTCTGATTAAGTGATGTTCCCCTACTTTTTCAAAAATAAGATGACGGGATAAATATAAGACTATTCCTTTATATAAAAAAGAAATAGAACAAAAGAATGACTTCCCCTCCCACTCCCTTTATCAGCATTCGCGCCCCACTGCCATATCGGCCGGCAGGAATTCCCATCCAATCATCTCCCATTTGCCTATACGAAAACTTTCCATCCCGTCCTGTCTCTTTTAATATTTGTTAAACATTTCCATTTCTTCGTCCACTCATTAATTTAATAGTACATTTGTTGCATCACAAGCATCGTAGCTATATAATAAAAGAAGAGTAGGACATCAATAATGAACAGAAATCTTAAAAGAACGTGTGTAGCCCATATACAACGGTTACTGATATGTACCTGTATATTCACCCTCTTTGCAACCATCGGCAAAGCCTCCCATGTACAGGAAAACACCGAGACGGGGAACTATATTCTGATTCTGAACAGCTACAACGAATCCTCTCCCTGGAGCAACAGCATCACCACCCCCATTGTTCATAAAATAGCTGGAATAGAGAACATGGACGCTTACATAGAGCATCTGAATCTTTTTATGGTAGGCGACTCCACTAAAATCGAGAGATTCCCAGAAATTCTTTCCTCGAAATATGGTTCCACCCCTCCCCGCCTGCTGGTATTCATCGGGAGCATGAGCCTGATTTTCAGAGAAGAGATTCAATCTTTATGGGGTAAAGTACCTGCCATTGTATGCGGAGCCGACCCCTATGTGTACCATGAGAAATTCTACAGGCAGAGAGATACAGTCACCCCCGAAGAAAAGACACACATGAGCGAATTGGCAGAAGAGTTCAATTTCACCTACATGCACACCCCCATCTATCTGGAAGAAAACGTGCAACTGATGTGCAGGATGATTCCCGGTATGAAGAAACTGATTTTCCTGGGAGACGGCATCTACCCCAATCCGGAATATGACAAGCAACTGCGAGAGCTGATTAAAGACAAATACCCGCAAATGGATTACGAATACATCTCCTCGCGTACCAACAGTCTGCATCAGCTATATAATGCCGTACGTAAAACAGACAAGACCACAGGCATTCTGGTATCCACCTGGTTCACCGAATCGTTCACTTCAAGCAATTTTCTGATTAATGCCTACAGAAGTATCGCCAGCATCTCCGCCCCTTTGTTCACCATCCGCTATGCAGGTATGGATGACGGCATGGTAGGAGGATACATGTATAATGACCAAATCTTTACCAGGCAATTACTGAAAACGATAGACGAGATACTACATGGGAAGAAAGCCAGCGACATACCTTTTTATGAACCCAACGAAGCACACCCCGCATTCAACTACACAAGACTGGTAAATAAAGGACTCGATCCCGACCTATGCCCTGGTGACACCGTCTTCTATGACAAACCGGCCAACTTTCTGAACAAATATAAATGGATCATCCTAAGTGTACTCATTGCTTTTATACTGATGGCCGTGACACAGCAAAAACGCATTCAAATGCTGAAAGCGCTGAGACGCGCCCAGCAAAATGAAATAGACACGAACACACAATATACCAATCTGATAGACAATATGCCTATCCTTTACATGAAGGAACAGGTAATATGGGATAAAGAAGGAAATATTATAGACAGCATCTATCGGGATGTCAACCGTTATTTCGAACGATGTTTCTTGCCCAAATCCGATATAATAGGGAAAAGAGCCTCTGAAATTTTCCCGGAGTCCTTGCCGGAATTCACCCATTTCATGAGTATCACCTTAAAAGAAAAGAAATCGATCACCTTCCCATATTATTTTAAGACCGTCAACACCTTCTATGATGTTGTCCTGAATTGCTCTACCGAACCGGACACAGTGGATGTGTTCTGCATGGACAGCACCGAACTGCACAATGCGCAGCAAATGCTGAGCGCCACGAACCATAAACTTTCCATGGCACTGGAAGTAGCCAACATCGTACCTTGGAAATGGAATTTGAAAGACCATACCATTTTATGCGATCTCAACCGCCCCATTGCCATGGCGGCCATGCCGGGAAGCATCAGCGAAGATCAGTTGAGCGTTTCGGATGAGCAATACTTCGCTAAAATCATTAAAGAAGACCGCCCGCGCGTGATACAGGCTTACCGTGACCTGGTAGACGGGAAAATAGAGAAAGTAAAAGAGGAATACCGCGTGCTGGCCAATGACGGAACACAATGGAAAATAGACTGGATAGAGGCGCAGGCAGCTGTGGAAAGCAAAGACGAAAACGGAATGCCGCTCACTTTGGTAGGATCTTCCCTAGTCATAACTGAACGGAAGAAAATGGAAGACGAACTGCTTTCAGCCAAGGACCGCGCGGAAGAATCCAACCGGCTGAAGTCCGCTTTTCTTGCCAATATGAGCCACGAAATACGCACTCCGCTAAATGCTATCATCGGTTTCTCAAACATCCTTGCTGCTGCAGAAGAGGAACAGGAAAAGCAGGAATATATCAATATCATTGAAAGTAACAATACGTTGCTGCTGCAATTAATCAGCGACATACTGGACTTATCGAAAATAGAGGCCGGCACACTGGAATTCTGTTATTCCAACGTGGAACTGAATGATATTATCTCCGAGATAGAAAGTGTTACCCGTTATCGGACAGAGAGCAACGGCATTCAACTGATTGTACAGAAAGGACTTCCCTCCTGCCTCATAAGAACGGAAAAGAACCGTCTGATGCAGGTACTGAACAATTTACTGAACAACGCCAGCAAATTTACCTCACAAGGAAGCATCACCTTCGGCTACAAACTATGCGACAAAGAACTTTATTTCTATGTTAAAGATACCGGTTGCGGCATTCCAGCCGACAAAGTGAACTCCATATTCGGACGTTTCGTCAAACTGAACTCTTTTGTACAGGGTACAGGACTGGGGCTATCCATTTGCCAGACAATTGTAGAGCACATGGGAGGACGCATCGGTGTTGAGTCCGAGGAAGGAAAAGGATCCACTTTCTGGTTCACCATTCCATACCAGCCTGCCGCTGCAGAGAACAAGAAAGAGGAAGAGCATCAACTCATTTCCGTGCAAAAAGACAAGCTGACCATTCTGATCGCCGAAGACAATGAGAGCAATTACCGGCTGTTCCAATCTATCTTGAAACGAGAATATAACCTGGTACATGCCTGGGATGGAAAAGAGGCGGTCAATTTGTATAAGCTCCATACCCCTCAGATAATTCTGATGGATATCAATATGCCGGTGATGGATGGCTATGAGGCCACCCGGGAAATACGAAAACTATCCTTGGATGTACCTATCATTGCTGTTACCGCTTTCGCCTATGCCAGTGATGAACAACGGGCCATGGAAAACGGCTTCGACGGCTATATGGCCAAGCCCATCAGCGCCCCGCAACTGAGACAACAGATTGCTGCCATATTACAGAAACGCATTATCTTATTATAACCTCCGCTTTTTCCATTATACCCGGCTGAAATCCGATGTAGAAACCGGTTTGAATCCGCAACTATAAACAAGAAAACGACCGAAAGCGCCACAAGGATGGAGAATTAAAGATGATTATAACATAAATGCAGAGTTAATTCATCGCTTCAGCTCCATTAAGTCTTTTTTTCAGTACCATTAAAGCATTTCTTACGGTTACCTTTTACAGACTACGACAGTAGTCCGTATGTTTCACTACGGCAGACCGTACAGTCCACTGTAGCAGACTGTACGGTCCACTGCCGAAGACTATAGTAACAGTCCGTACAAAAAGACTTAACAGTCCGCATGACAAGGCCTGATATACCCGACAAAAAGTATTAATCCCCCATATCTAAAAAAAGTTCCCCCTTGCTCACCTTCACAGGCTATGCAAGAGGGAGATTCTACACTAACTCTTAACCTAATAAATAAACGACAAAATCATTCTTTATATCTCAAGGCTCCGGCAGGCAGTTTCTCACCTTTCTCACCAAAGCTCTTCAATGCGTTTTCCGGCTCAATGGTTACTTTACTTTCATCCAGCATGTTCCGGTCAAGGCCGAACACGTCTATAAAGAAATCATAAACCGCATTGCGCTTGTTCGGACCGAAATCATGGCGTTCTTGCGGCAAATGTACATTGCTCACCTTGTCCGTCGCACCGTAAAAACCGTAGATGCGTTGCAAGTAAGGATATTCCAAACGGGGAACCGTGGCTGTCCAGTCTCCTCCGTCGGAAACCACCAGCATGGGACGCGGGGCAAACAGGGCGGCCAGCTCCGCATTGCAAGTTCCTCCACCTGCCAACTGGATGGGCTTGCCACTTTCACACGGGCAACCGCCATCAAAATGAGAGGCCAGACTGACCACAGGGGCGGCAGCTGTAAAACGGTCGTCCAGGACGGTAAGCAACACCGTCTGCGTTCCTCCGCCGGAACCACCGTTCACGCCGATGCATGCAGGATCTATATCTTTACGGTTTGCCAGCATATAGTCCAGTATCCATATTCCGTTCATAGCCTGAATGGTGTGCGCATCGGCAGTATGGTGCGCCTTTCCTCCTACCTGCAAGGCGGATTCACCCCAACCATACAGGTCATAATCCACACAGACAGCCCCCATACGTGCCAGAGTCGCCATGCGCTGCTGCTGGTCTTTGCGGTAGCGTCCCTGTCCAAAATGACCATTGGGGCAGATAATCAGTGCATGTTTGCCTTTGGTGCGGGGGGCATAGACTGAACCGCAGACATAAAGTCCCGGCAAGGTTTCCAATGCAAAGTTCTGCACGGTATAGCCATCAAATTTGCGTATTTTGGAAAGAACAGGCTTTGCATCCTTCACTGTTTTCCCCAGCATATCATCCAGTCCCAGACGTTGGCGCACCTCTTTGCGGAGAATCTCCCTGCGCTGTTCCCATTGACTTTTATCACTATATAAACCACTAAGGTATGCCAGCATTTTTTCTCCGTCGGCATCCGTGCGGCGGGCGTATTCGTAAGGTTTCAACTTATATACCTTGTCACTTTGCTTTACGAATTTATAATCGAAGGGGGAAAGCACATTGGTCAGCGTTTCCTCCAATGAATAAGGCCGGATACGGAAATCGGCATACGGAAGCACACGCCCCACCGTATCCACGTCATATTTCAAGCGGACCTGGAAACGGGCGGCAACGTCATTCAACACATCGGATAACGGACGTGCGAACCGGGTTTCATAAGTTTGTGCAGATGCAGCGGAAAAAGAGAGTGCCGCCATGCACCATAATAGTTGTTTCTTCATCGGGAAGTCTATTTTATTTCTTTACCATCCACATACACATCATCCAGCACCAAGTCCTTGCAGTCTTCAAAAACACAGCGTTGCTTGGCATTCTGAATATACACATCACGCATCACAATACCGGTAATAGGCGCTTCGGGAAGGCCTACCACCATAATGGGGGTATTCACATCACGGACCGTCACACCCGACACATAGATATTACGAAATTCCGGAGTACGGTCACTCTTCGGTTCGGCAGGCATCTTGCTATATTTCAGATTGAGGACGATAGCCTCTTTCTTGATGTTACTCATCACAATATTGCTTACACGGATATCTTCTACAATGCCTCCGCGACCACGGGTGGATTTCAGACGAATCCCCCGGTCGGTTCCGTCAAAGACACAATTGCTGATGGTCACTTTCTTCACTCCCCCACTCATCTCGCTGCCGATAACTACACCACCGTGTCCGCTCAACATGGTGCAATTGGTAATCGTGATATTCTCGCAAGGAACGCCCAGTTTACGTGCTTGCAGGTCACGTCCGGATTTGATGGTGATGCAGTCGTCGCCTACCGAAATGTGGCAGTCGCTGATGTGTACGTTCTTACAAGACTCAGGGTTGATGCCGTCCGTATTGGGGGAAGGCACATTGTGGATGGTAATGCCCTTAATGGTCACATTATCGCAAAACTCAGGATTTACGGTCCAAAAGGGAGAGTTGATAATCTTCACGCCCTCTACCCGTACATTCTTGCAACGGATGGGATGTATGAAAGGGGGACGGAAGAAACGACGGTCCAATGTGCCGTGCCAGTCTTCGTTGGTTTCGGCGTAAAGGGCTTTCAGGTCGTTTTCCTTCTCGAACATGGGCTGGTACTTGTTGATGTTTCTCTTGCCGTTGTCCCGGAGATCTACAAGGACGCGGAAAAATTCCGTCCACCATGCTTTGCCCTGTCCGTCCAGTGTCCCTTCACCCTTGATGGTGATGTTCTCTGCATCCACGGCATAAATCAGCGGTTGGAAACTTTTCATCATGATTCCCTCATGACGCACTTCCACATAAGGGAGGAAATCGTCAAAGTTCTCCGAGAATTTCAAGGTGGCTCCTGCTTCCAGTTCCAGAGTGATGTTACTTTTCATGTGGATGGAACCGGTGAGATAAGTTCCTGCGGGGAAAAAGAGGGTTCCTCCACCATGGGCGTTCAGGCGGTCGATGGTGGAATTAATCAATGCTGTGTTCAGCTTCCTGCCTTGCACATCGGCACCTGCCTGCTGCATATCCACACGCTCCGCATGCAGAAAAGACAGACAGCAAACACATAGTAACAGACTTAAAAAGGTACGTTTATTCATATTGTTCATTAGTTGATTTTAGTTTTACCAAATACCCTTAGGGGGCTTTTTCTATGAAAACCGCGTTTATTTCTTAAAAGAATAAGTTCCGCTTTCCACTATCTTCGGCTCTTTTTCATCGGGAAGGAATACGCGTGCCGTACACCCTACAGGTATCGTTACTTTCAATGTAAAGACTCCATTCTCGCGGGTCCAGTCTACCGCAACTTTTCCGTACAAGGTTTGGGTAGAGGCACGGACGTATGTCAAATCGCCTACCGGACGGGGACGTATTTCTATTTCCTTCATTCCCGGTTTTCCCTCAACGGTGCGGATACCCGCCAGCGAGTTGAAGAACCATTCATCAATCTGCCCCATCATAAAGTGATTCCACGAAGAACCTTGCCGCGGGTCCCATTGCTCGGTCAGCGTGGTAGCTCCGAATTTCAGCTGGAAACCATAGCCGGGTGCTTCTTCATGGTTGTGCATGGTGTACATCAGCTCATTCAACCCGTTACGCGCCAAAGTCTGGAACAGATAACGGTTACCCACATCACCGGTGGTCAGCCGGTTGCCGTGGCGTTTTATATCCGCTACCAGATTATCAAGCACCGCCTGTCTGTCATCGGCGGGAACCATTCCCAGGAACAAAGGCAAGGCATTGCTGCACTGGCTTCCCGTACCATACTGACGAGTGTCCTTGTGATAAAACTCCCGATGGAATGCTTTATTAATTTCTTCACCCAAATGAGTGTAATATGCTACATCATACCTATTATCCAGCATACGTGCCGCCTCCACCAGATAGCGAACAACCATATAATAATGGGCGGTAGCTACCAAAGGAACAGGCGTATTACGAGAAAATCCGGCCCGGAAATCTCCATAATCATACCAATCACCCAGTCCGAAAGAAACGATTCCATCATTGGCACGGGTAGTCATATAATCAATGTAACGGCGCATTCCGTTATAGTATTTTCTAATCAATGAATCATCCCCATACGTCTCATAATACATGAAAGGTAATACCACAAAGGTACATCCCCATTCGGGAGATTCGGCAAAAGCATCCATACCGGGGCCCTCGAACACCACATATTCCGGAGCAGTGGTAGGAACCGCGCCATTGGCATGCTGTGCATCGGCTATGTTCTGAAGAGTCTGAGGAACAAAGCCCGTCAAATCATAATTGTACAGTAAACCGGGACCGCATAAATGATCCTGTTCCAGCCAGCCCAGTTTCTCCCGGTGCGGACAATCCGTAAACACGGACTGCATATTGCTTCGCACCGCTTTCTCTATCAGCCGGTGGGCATCATTGAATATGCGGTTGGAGCATTCGAAGGTGGATATTTTAGGAGCCGAGTTATAAACAAAGCACGACTGTATCTTCTGGATCACCGGAAGACGGAAGGGATTCTTCTGCCCTTTCAGCACAGCGCCTTCCACCTGAATATACCGGAAGCCATAGTAGGAAAAACGAGGGTGCCAAGTTTCCACTCCTTCCCCTTTCAAGGTATATTCATAATAATGTTGTCTGCCGGTCTGACGCTGATTGCAAGCTCCTTCGTCCGTCAGGGATTCGGATACAAGCAAGTTATTTTCTGCCCTTTCTTTCCACGGACGGTAATTTCGGGGAACCGGCCAGGTTCTGTCCCATATCCAGCACAAAGGCAGAGGGGTCCACCGTCCGTTTGGTTGACTTGCAGGCGGCTGTTATCTGTTCAGCGGTGAGCTTGGTCACTTTCCGGATATCATAACGCTCCATGATCTTTACCGGTTGCGCTATCTGCGGACGAAGCACCCCTTTGGGCTTCCTGAATCACGACAGGATGCCAATCCTGCTCTTTAAAACCGAACATGTTCCAGCCTTTCTGCTCACGGCGGGCGTCATAATCTTCTCCGCCATAGATGCAATTGAACAGTACGGGACTGAAATCGTACTTCCAGTCCTTTCCGGAAACAATCGTTTCACAGGTTCCGTCTTCATAATTCACCACCATCCGGAAACGAAGCGTGGGAGCGCCGAAACTGATTTGCAGTTTACGATAGCGGCCGCCTTGCACATTGTAAAATCCATTTCCCAACAGGACTCCGATGGCGTTACCGCCTTTCTTCACTTGCGAGGTGACATCATAAGTATTATAATAGACACTTTTGTCATAGTCGCTCCAAAGAGGGGCAAATTCGCTGTCTCCCACTTTTTCTCCATTCAGCGAAAATTCATAAAAGCCCAAGCCACATACATACGCCGTGGCGTCTTTCACTTTCTTTGCCACATAGAACTCACGGCGCAGATAAATACTTTTCTTTGCCAAAGTATCCACAGCAGCCCAGGCGGCCTTTGCCTCAGGCTTTTTCAGTTCACTGCCATGATATTTCCGGCCTTCGGGTATGAGCGTCTTTACGGGTAATAGCCCCAATCCATTCACTGCCGGCGAAAGCCGCTTCGGAAGTCAGGATACTGAAATCAGAGGATTCGCTCCAGGCTGAAGGCGTATCAGCCTCATCCCAGACACGAACACGCCAAGTATAATGCCTGTCCTTCTCCAAGACCGCATCCGCACAGGAAACCAACTGGCTTTGAGCGGATTTTACTTTGCCGCTGTTCCAGACTACTTTTCCTGCCCATACATCCCGAATCTCTATCTCATAAGCGGTCTGCCGCGTGCCATTTTCCGGCGAACTCATCTGCCATCCCAAACGAGGGGTATCAGAGGTGGTCACTCTTCCTTCGCGCATCTCACACGTCAGGCGGGTAACAGTTATGTCTTCGCCTGCACGGCGAAAGACATAACTAACAAAGCAGCTATTAAGAATTTTCTGTAATTCATTTTTCTTTCAACAGTCTGTTTATTATCTTAAGACATCCCCTTTATTCAAATCTATAACACATTCTCACAAAGGACACGGGTCAATGTATCGGAGTGTCCCACTTCCTTTCCATCCACATAGATATGCAGACCTTTTCCACGCTGGTAACGGCTGCCGTCCTTATCCCACAAAATAGTGAGGTTACGGCCATGATACAACACATTATCCAAACAGAAATAATCCCACTTTCCTTCGGGAATCAACGGATTCACCTCCACTGTGTTATCCATGCGCGGACGGAGTCCTATCAAACCGGTAATCATCAAATCATTAAAAGTAGAATGATTGTAATAACGGCTGCGTTCCTGATCTCCTTTCAACCAATAACCGGTCACCTCATCCAGATACTCGCCTATGTAGGGGCGGCCACGGTGATGCTGCGACTCCACATAGCGTTCCATGTGATGGAAATACACGCTGTCTGTCAATACAGTCTGAGGATAATTATTCATGAAATTGGCCATTGCGGTCAAAGTCTGTGCAGATGCAAACGGCCAGATAGCCCCATCCCATTCACACTTACCTACGCCATGCGTGCGGAACTCAGGATGACGGCGCTCGGCAGTGGTAAGTCCGTAAGGTGCGGAAAAACCTTTCTCGTCCATCACTTCCTTCCATGCCACAGTGTATTTGGAAGAAGCATCCGGCAAATTGAAATACCAAGGGATATAGCCGATAGCCTCGCGTACCTCGGCGGACGCATCTCCACGCATCGTTTCAAAGAAATGATGGTCTGTGTTCCACAACTTATCCTGTACCAATGTTTTAATGGAATCGGCTTTCAATCCATATTTCATGGCCATGCCCTCATCTCCTGTCATGATGCCGATAAGAGAGAGTGCTTTGGCGTTGCCATACATATAACTGTTGATAGTGGGACGGGCATATTGCTTACGACGGCCTCCGCTGATGGATTCTTCCATACCATCCTGCACATCTCCCTGCCAGTAAAGTCCATTGGGCAGGCGGTTTGTCTTTCCCAACGGGCATATTCCGCTTCCAAGTCTTTTACCATATCCAACAAAAACTCCTTGTTTCCATCGACCATGTAACGTCCCAGTACCGCATCCGCATTCCACGAGCTAAACTTAGTCATTTTAGCCATCGGGCCTCCTTCGTTACCCCGATACCAAGTATGGATAATCTGATTCAAGTATTCCGGATTACGCAACCAGCGGCTCTCATAAATATGATGACCGATGGCACAAGCTATCAGATTGTATTTATCGGCATACGAACGGTTTACCAGAAATTCGGTCATACCATAGCCCACCGGAGTTTCCTTGATGTGCTTGCGCAGCGTCCACCAACGATAATAATACATTTCCTCAAAGTTCTTTTGAGAGCACTCGAAAAGAGGAATGTTTTCTTCCATCCATTGAGATGCACGGGCATTGGGAATAGCCTGGGCTATATTCTCATCCTCCATGCTGTTGAAATAATCCACATAGGGCTTGAAATCCTTATATTTCAAGAAAGCCGCACCGGCATCCTTATCAGCAGAAGCCGTCTTGAAATGAGCTATACGATAGGTGCACAAAGGTTCCTGCTCACCCGCATCCGGCAGAATGCCATACCAGTCCGCCGGGGTATCCACCGTAGGATAAGTCCGTTGCGCTCCGGTCCGGAACATCACTCTCTCGATGGCCGGAACGGGTGCAAAGAACATACGTTGCCCCACTTTCTTTCCATCCACATAGACAATTACCATGCGGTTGGCAACAGAGAGTTCCACTTCCACCTTATACGTCTTGCCCGGTTCATACTTCAACAAATTACCAAACCGCGCACCTCCTTTGGCACGGAAAAGTCCATCGGGAGTCAGTTCCAGACGGGAACAGGCAATGCCGTTTTCATCCAGAAATTCTATCTGCAAAAGTCCTTTATCGTTCTGTTCCGCCATCAGTTCGAAAGATACTTTCAGTTCTTTTGTAGCAGGTATCTTACGCTCCACACGGGCATAATCGAATAAGTCCTTGTCTTGCAGCACCAGCCATTTTCCATCCAGTGATACGGGAGCCCACTGCAAGGAATACAAATTCCAGTCGGTCAGTTCGCTCAAATCTTTGTAGCCGGCAAAATCGTCGTCAGCATGCTCGCTGGCATGTGCGCGGACAGGCACAGGAATATGAGACACCCACATATCCTCTTTATTCATACTGTAAGTCACCCATAAATCACCATCGGGAGGAGTCCCGTTACCTTCCTGAATACCCCGTACATACTGAGGACCGAATGATTTATAATTACCTCCGTAACGCATCGGCGTAATCTCGCCGTGCACCAGGTTCAAAGTGGTATATTCCAGGCCGTCCTTACTCAGCGAAATAGCCAGTGGCCAGCGGAACTCGGAAGGATTATACACCGTGGCGTATGTACCGTCACTCAAACGTTGCCCCCATATCTTCGCATTACTGTTTACAAAACCTTTCGCACGTTCCACCGGTTGCGCCCATGTGTTTCCGCCATCCTCGCTGATGGAAGTCAGGGCATGTTTCCACAGGCTTACCAAACGGCCGTCGGGCAAGGTATAGTCACAATACGCTTTGTATTCTTTGTGTAAAGGAATCAACGGGTCATTGCGGTCGGCTTCCTCCACCCACTGCATACGGTAGCGGGGATTATCCAGAATCTCCTGACAGGCTTTTACAAACTCCTTGTCTTTACTCCGTTTAAAATAAGGATAAGAGGTATTCTTTTCATTGAACGCATGGTTATAATAAATGAAATAAATGGGGCCGAAGGAACCGTCCTTTTTAATTTCGCGAACCACACGGCCTATTCCGTTCCCGTCATTCGGGTCATCTTTCTTGTCCAGTGCCACACCATAGTTTCCCATGGCTATCAGTCTGCCGCTCTTTGACACATAAAAGCCTACACGCTGATGCATGATGGCATCCAGATCTTTCGCCTTGTCTGTGCGTCCGGGCTTGGTATAGCCATCGGGAACCCGGTAGATAGGGAAAAGGGTCACCGGGTTTGTCCAGTGATAACCGTCTTTCGAGGTCATCAGGAAAGTTTGTGAGGGAGGAATATGCTCGTCCGAAGGATCGGAAAGATAATGCATATAGAATTGTCCGTTCCAATAAGCCAACATGGACTGATGATTGTATGTCCATCCATTGCCGTTATCGGGTGCAGGATGTTCCCGGTTGGCACGCATCACCTGAATATTGTGTACCCCTACCACGGGTGACAATTGCCCGTCATGACAGGTAGGGTTAGACAGCTCCGTGCCTGTATAGTGTACTCTATCTTGCGCCGATACCGAAAGTGCCAGCGAACAGGCTGCTGCAAAGGTAAAAAGTTGTTTCAGTTCCATTTATTTACTTCTATGTTGTTTTTCCATTTATTAAAATGAGGTTTCTCTTCAGCTTGATTGACCTGCAAACAAGCAAAGCTCTACAAAACTACGAATTTCTTCGTTTCCCGATAAAAGCTCCGGGCTTTAAAAAAAGACGAAAGCACAAAGCAAATGTACTCTATAAAATAATGCTATTTATAAAAAGAGTCTTTTTGTTAATGAATTTGCATAAAAGAAGCTTTTTTACTATATTAGCAGCATGAAGTTAACAGTTTGATAACTTTTCTACGAGAAATATGTTATTTATAGTATTCACTTTCTTAACAACCGTTTGCTTATGAAACAAAAGAATAAGATGTTATCCACCCATGGCATTAAAACACTATTCGAAACCCGATTAACCCAACTCACTTCATTGGCTTCAGAAAGCCAGGATGAAACAGCTTTCAAAAACAAGCTGAACGATTATCTATTATCCGGTCCTATTTACAATCCTGCTGCCGCAAGGCAAATTAAAAGACTGATAGATAACGATGGAAAAACCATTTACGAAGCCTCTACAGAACAGGAGATTAAAATAGAAACCATCTCACTGCTTTGGAAGTTTTTAACGAATCGTATCATCAATGAAGAGATTTCCGTTGATTTATGGATTGACCTGTATCACCAGTTCGACCGGCTTTATCACGAAGAAGAGGAGCTACCTGATGAAAAACAAGTGCAACAGTGGATGAAACGCTGGCCCAGCGGACTGAATGAGGATGTCCGGGCTATCCGCCGACAAAACAAAGAACGTATCATCTCCCTTCTTATCCAGAAAATAGAAAACAGACACGCACCCTCCAGCCGCTACCTTTTTCCCGAAGGAAGCACGGAAGAGGACAAACGCCGGCTGGTCTGCCAATGGTGGAACGAAGCCCGTTTTCATCTGGCAATGGCCGTAAAAAACCCTACCGAACTGAACCGGATGCTAGGCAACTCCCTGTCCGAAGAAACCTTGCAGCTTTATCACAAAGCACGCAAGAAAGGAATGCCTGTCTTCATCACCCCTTATTATTTGTCATTATTGAATCCTACCGGAAAAGGATATGATGACGAAGCCATACGCAGCTATATCTTGTACTCTTCCCAATTGGTAGAAACTTACGGTAACATCCACGCATGGGAAAAAGAAGATGCAGTAGAGGACGGAAAGCCCAACGCTGCCGGATGGCTGCTGCCGGACGGACACAACATTCACCGCCGTTATCCCGATGTGGCCATTCTTATCCCCGACTCGATGGGACGTGCCTGCGGCGGCCTATGTGCATCCTGCCAGCGCATGTACGACTTTCAAAGTGAACGTCTGAACTTCAACTTCGAGGAATTGAAGCCGAAAGAGAGCTGGGACAAGAGGTTGAGAAAACTGATGGAATATTTCGAGAACGACACTCAGCTCAGGGATATCCTGATTACAGGAGGCGATGCATTGATGAGCCAGAACAAGACCCTGCGCAATATACTGAAAGCCGTCTACAAAATGGCTGTCCGCAAACGGAACGCAAACCTGCACCGCGCCGAAGGAGAGAAATATGCGGAACTGCAACGAGTACGCTTGGGCAGCCGGCTCCCGGTATATCTGCCCATGCGAATCAATGACGAGCTATTGGAAATCTTACGCGAGTTCAAAGAAAAGGCATCTGCCGTAGGAGTCAGCCAATTTCTGATTCAAACGCATTTCCAGACTCCGCTGGAAGTAACACCCGAAGCGCGTGAAGCTATCCGCAAGATACTGGCAGCCGGGTGGACTATCACCAACCAGTTAGTATATAATGTGGCTGCTTCCCGTCGCGGACACACCGCCAAACTGCGCAAAGTATTGAATGGGCTGGGTGTACTATGCTATTACACCTTCTCGGTAAAAGGATTTGAGGAGAATTATGCCGTATTTGCACCTAACAGCCGCTCCTTGCAGGAGAAAGAAGAGGAAAAGGTATGGGGAAAACTCTCCGCAGAGCAAGAAAAGGAGTTCTTGAACCTGTTGAGAAACAGTAAAGACCGTGCGGCAGCCGTACAGCGTTTCTGCACCTTCCATCAGATTCCTTTCGTAGCAACAGACCGCAACGTACTGAACCTGCCGGGTATAGGCAAGAGCATGACTTTCGTAACTATCGGTATGACAAAAGAGGGAAAACGGATACTGGAATTTGACCATGACCCAACCGCCAGCATAGTCCGATTATTCATCAGATGAAAAAAATATACATCAAGGAAAACAAGTCTATCTGGCAATATATGCTGCAATTGCAGGAAATGGGCGAGAAGAAAGAAGAATATGCCAGTCTGTGGAAATATATGGAAGGAGAAACAGAACACCGCTTCCCCTTATATAATTATCCCGATCCGGGATTCCGGATTACAGAAAAGTATAGTCACTTGTCAGTAGTTGATAATAAATCAATCTGCTAATTTGTCAATGTGACAATGTGCTAATGTGCCATGTGGAACAAAGCGTAACCCATTGACATATTAGCACATTGACCAATCAGCAGATTATTCAATTCGTAATCTTGATCCCCACAAAATACGTTCTAGGCTGTGTAGGCCCATAGAAATAACCCGAGTCACGATAACCACCTTTGTCCAAATCCTTTTGGAAAGCATTAAAGATATTCTGCACTCCACCGTTCAATTGCAACTTGATATGGTCATTCAATACAAACGTATAATTCAGTTTCACATTCAAATCAAAGAAATCAGGAGTATGCACCATTTCATCTTTAGCGATATATTGTCCTATATATTCCTCGGGCAATTCTGTCGGTGCGAAATGCGGCACATGCATCCGGCCTGTGTACACACCGGACAAGGAGCAGTCGAAATTCTTGAACGGAGCAGATGTCAATGTGAAATAACCGTAATAGTCAGGAGTACGGGGCATCCGCTTCACCGGCGCTACCTCAGGATTCTCACTCCATGCCTCCAGCTCAGTATATTCGCTGCGCTGCACCGTGAAGCCCACCTGTAAAGCCGCATCACGTCCATGTGCAATCTTTCCGTCCAGATTCACGCCATACACACGTGCCCCGTTACCGTTACGACGCTCCTTCACCTTGTTACCATTCTCGTCATGGCCCATATCCTCCAGCACAAACACGTCATCCAATCCGGTATAGAACCCTTCCAATAACAAATTGGTCTGGAAATGACCAATATTCGCCGTCCAATCAATGGAACCGCTGATACTGTTCGAATGCTCAGGCTTCAGCCCTTCCGCCAACTTGATAAGCACGCCCTCACCTCCTACTGCCGTAACGTGCAAATCCTCATCGTATGCCTGCGGCGCACGGAAACCGGTAGACCAGGTAATACGTGCCTGTAGTTTGTCACTGGGCTTATAGAGCAGGTTCAGACGGGGGCTGAAGATGGGATTGTCAATCAGGTTATGGTCATCCAGACGGAACCCTACCAGGAATACAAACTGATTCATTTTCCATTCGTTCTGCACAAAAGCGCTGGCAATGCGCACATCCTGTTTCATATCACGGTGATAACCGGTCATAACATCGTGCAGGGAGTTGTTCTGATACTCCAGCCCGGCGGTAAAAGTAGCAGGAGAGAATAAAACTTTCTCAAAATTACCCACATACATGCCGCCTGCCACCCAAGTCAGATCTTTCGTCTTTCCGTATGCATTCGCATCCTGTTGCGCACCATAATAACTGTTACGGTCGGTATGCTGGATGGAAGAATAGAAAGAAAGCTTATGCTTGTATTCTTTCCAAAACAGATCATAACTCAATCCGCCACTATTGATGACGTGCTTGGTCTGTTCGGTGATATCCGTTTCGTGCGGCTGCAAATCAAATTTATTCCCTCCGCGGCGGAACTCATTCGTGGTATGATATTCCAGACTGATACGGCTGAACTGCGTAGGACGGTAATAGGTGCGCAGCCCGAATGTATTCATATTCAGCTTTCCCAACTCCGAGAAACCGTCCCCGTCCGCATCATACGGATTACGGTTCCGATAAGACTGATACAAAGCGATGCCATACGTATTGTCTTTTGACACCAAAGAGGCATTGGCTCCCATATACTGTTCCCACACCTTGCCGTTCATATTGGACATTGTTGAAGAAACCTGAAATGAATTGTTGATGGGGTCTTTCGTGATGATATTGATGGTTCCGCCCACTGCATTAGCACCAAACAAGGCCGACCCTCCTCCGCGGACAACCTCTACACGCTCTATCATATTCACCGGAATCTGCTCCAAGCCATACACACCGGACAGAGCACTGACTACCGGACGGCTATTGATAAGAATCTGAGAATAAGGTCCTTCCAGCCCATTGATACGCACTTGAGGGAAGCCGCAGTTCTGGCAGTTGTTCTCCACACGCAACCCCGACTGGTAATTCAAGGATTTAGCCAAATCGGTAGAATTCACCGATTCGAACAGCTTGGCATTCATCACATTAACTACCACCGGAGCCACCTTGCGACTTGTTTCATTGCGATTGGCCGATACGACTACCTCGTCCGTCATAATACTTTCGTCACTCATCAAAAAATGAACATCTACCGTGAAGTCGTTACTGACGGTCACTTTCTTTTCCTGTGTCTCATAGCCCAGTAGCTGAACTCTCAATGTGTACTTTCCTGCCGGAACCTTCTTGAAACGGAACTCCCCGTCCTCGTTACTCACCGTACCTTGCCCGGTTTCCACAATCAATATGGTAGCATACGGAAGGCTGTTCTCCGTGCCTTTTTCCACTACATGACCTGAAATCACATTTCCTTCCTTCACAGGATTTACATCTTCTGCATACGCATGGATACCCGCACCCATCACCATGAGCACGAGTAACAGAATATATTGTTTCATCTATTTTTTCTATTACTAAAATGTTTCGGTTTATTCAATTAAAGAATGTGTGCAGCTCTACGGCAAAAGCACATCCGCATCTGTTGAACGGATTATCCGAATGTATCCCGTCAACAGATATACCTTATGTTTCAGCAATAAAAAGGAGGAGCGCGCAAATGGATACATTGCGCACAAAGCACTTTCGCGCGGAAAGTATTTGTCTTGTATTCCAAAACATACAACACAGGACGGAATACAGTCATCTCTGTCTGCCCCCCGGGCTCCAGAGTCTGGATAGTGCTCAGATGAGCAATTGAGATTACCTGTCCTGTGGTATGCGTATGGTGTTTTTCGGACGAAGGATGAGAGTGCACAATCATCACCCCGTTCACAATATGAACGTGGGTAAACAAAGTGATGCTTACCTGATACGTTAAAAACAGCGCCAGCAGTAATAACGGGGCTACTATGTACCTTCTCTTACTCAACTATTTATTTCTTTTCCTCGCCAAACAACAATTGATAGTCTTTTTTCGCGGCAGGCACAGTCCATTCCTCCGGAATAAACTTCCACTGGTGCATAGCATGAGGATGCAGCACTTTTTCCTGCTCAATATATTGCATCAGATAATAACGCAAATCCTTATCGGTTGCAAAAATAATACGTTTTGCCAAATCTTCCTTGGAAATTCCAGCTCCAAGAGTCAGTAAATCTCCGCCACCGTTCCCACGGTAAGAATTCAAAGCCACTTTATAAACCTTATCCATACTGAAAGGAGTCCCGTCCGACATGCTCTGAATCGTGATTTTCTCTCCTGCCGGCTTGGTCACGTCCACCGTATAATTAATGCCTGCGGCAGAGTCAAAGTTAAAGCTGAAATTCTTGAAATTAGCACGCTTCCCCTTCTCTACCGGCTCCTTGAAAAGCATCAGGTGGTCCTCGGAACTCTTCATCTGATTAGTCCAGATGGCGTATGCCATTTCCAGGAAACCTTTAATTTCCTTGCCCGAAAGTTCCATCACATACAGCATGTTCTCGTACTTGTACAAATTGAACATATCACTCACATAGATGTCTCCTTCTTTAATCTCTGCCCGGAAGGACAACGGAGCACAGAAAGACACTTCAGCACCCGAAATTTCCAATTGCAACTGATGAATCAGGTCTATGAAAGGAGAAGAACCGAAATAAGCATCCTTCGCTGTGATGGTACGTGAAATTGTACCGATTTTACGGGATACAAAGTCATTTACAGCCTTGTATTGAGGGGCAAACTTATCCATAAACTCCCGGCTGACAGGATACTTGTTTATATCCGCCAATCTACCTTCCACCGACTTCTCCACTACTTTCCCGTCTTTCTTTGTTACGGTCAGGGTCACATCCGAAACTACATTGGCATTGTTTGCCGGGTCAATGACCAGCACGCTGTCTCCTGCCACATTCTGCACCTTTACACATTCCCTAGTATGGTCGTGCCCCATCAGCACCACATCAAAGCCCGGAACCCGTTTGGCTACATCCATAGAGGCATCTTCCACCACCTGTCCCAACACGTTGCCCGACTTTCCGGCATGAAACAATCCCACAATGACATCAGGATTCTCTTTTCCTTTATAATCTTCACCCATTTGCGTGCACAGGGCTCCATTTCCTCAAAATGCAGACCACTCCATAATTTCTCCGGCAACCATGAAGGAATGGCCGGAGTAATCATACCCAGAACCGCTATCCTCACTCCGTCGCGCTCCAACACCTCGTAGGGTTTCAGATAAGGTTTTCCAGTGGCATTGTCTATTATGTTAGCCCCCAGTACCGGAAAATCGCACTGTTTTATCCAACGGTCGTACACCGCATGCCCAGTCTCTACATCATGGTTACCCATATTACCTACCACATATCCCATATAATTCATCATATCCGCCGCAACATGAGTAGACACGGTATCCATGAAATTATAATAGTAAGCTGTAGGCTGACCTTGCAGGATATCCCCATTATCCATCAACAGGCAATTATCCCCATATTTCTCACGCTGTTCTTTCACAAAGGAATGAACACGGGCAAGACTTCCACTCCATTCTTTCCGTTCGATAAAGTTATACGGAAAGAAATTCCCGTGCACATCACTGGTTTCTATAATCTTGATAACCACTTCTTTCTGATTATTGGATGCAGACAACTGCATACCCGCCCACAACAGCAGGGCGCTGATACATATTCTATATTTCATTTCTCTACCTTATTCTTTTTTAGTCAAAGGATGCGTGAATACAAACCGGGCGCCTTCGGTATAATCCTTGTCCACCCATATCTTACCTCCCAGATTCTCGATTATCAGCCTGCTAATGGCCAATCCCAGCCCCGTACCTTGGGAATATTCATTCAATTTCTCGAAACGTTCAAATACCTTTTCACTCTTATCGGGCGGAATACCGCAACCGGTATCCGACACTGACAATTCCAACTGCTGATGCTGTTTGTCTATGGCAACCGTCAGTTTGATAGAACCGGACGGAGTAAATTTTGCGGCATTGGACAGCAAATTAATCAACACCTGCTTCAGACGCTGGGCATCCGTCTTGACAACCAGCGAAGGCACAGGAGTTTCAAACAGAAACAAAGCACTGGTCTTGCGTCCATACTCCACTGTAGACAAAGCCGTCTGACACAACTCTACCACATCACATTCTTCCCATACGAATTTTATCCTTCCGGATTCCATGCGCGAGATGTCCAGAATATCATTTATGAGGTGCAACAACAAATCGGAATTCTTCTGAATGATATCACAATACTGCTCTTTCTCGGCAGGAGAGGAATCATCACTGACCAACACGCTGGAAAATCCCACAATGGCATTCAAGGGAGTGCGTATTTCGTGACTCATATTGGCCAGAAAAGCCGTCTTCAGCCTGTTGGATTCCTCCGCTTTCTCCTTGGCTACCAGCAGTTCCTCGCCGGATACTTCCAGATTATGTTTCAAGTGGTTGATACGGATAATATAATATATGGCTATCAAGAAACAGGCTATCAGGAACATGAACGCCGAAACAACCCCTATGACCCAATATTTATACTGCTCATAAAACGAAGGAGTCTTGTTCACCAACACCGCTCCCTGAGGAAGATTCAATGAATCCAATTTGAATTCATGCAAACGCTTTATATCAAAAGTATAGTTTCCGGGAATAGTCAACAAGTCCACCCCTTCTCTATCCCCTTTATCCAAAATCATAAGTAACCGCGCCTATATTCTTTCCTACCGCATGGTACTCGGGAGTATATCCTCCCAATGCCCAATGTCCCAGCCCCACAGATGCAATAGTAAACACAGGCAGGGTGGGATTCGCATCGCGCAGCATATAAGTCGTATTACCAATAACATAACTCTCCGTACAGTCTACACGCCATGTTCCCAATAACACACACGTATTTTGAGGCAACCTGCGCATCCTTTCACTCACTTCCATAAAGGTTTCTGTACGGCCGTCCAGCCAAATTGTTTCTAAATCGGGGTACTTCTTCATCTCCTTTTTAACCAAGGCTTGCATAGACAACCCGCCATAGGTATTATCCGATATAAATGCCACACGGCGCATATCAGGATAAAAACGACGCATCAGCTTTATGTTTTTATCGACATCATATTCATATACATAACCGGCAACAATATTATAATCACTGAAATCCGTATAAATATTCTTACTTTCAGGTTCCCATACCCGCGTGTCGATACTATCATCGGGCAATACCAGTCCGTTGACACTGACCATGCCACAGATAGACGGAGTCTTTTTAGCTATCTCCGTGTCTTGTGAGATATAAGCCGACCATGCCTCCTGCCCCAACAATATAACCAGTGACGGACGGTTTTTCCCCTTATACTTACCAAGGATGGAGGCCATACGCGATTTCCACAGATAGGCCTCGGACAAATTCTTGCAGTTCATACTCTCTATGATCGGAGTATACTTGCCGCCACGCTGTCTGTATTCATCCATAAAAGCAGACAGGTTGTCAGAAATACTACGCGTTTCGGGATTATAAGAAGTGACAATAAGGATAGGCCCTTCCGAGGTCGTTTCCGCCTTCACAGGACACAGAGCAACCACAGGAAGCAGCAGGACTAATAGCATAAAAAACCTGAATATGATTGCCAATCCCCTCATTTCCTTTAGAATAATTTCTAAAAATTCGCTGCAAAGATAATAAAATAAAAACAGAACACAACCAATTGGCATGTATTTTGTTTCTCTTAAAGCAGATGAAATTTAACAAATATATAATATGGCTTACATAGACTATTACAAAGTATTGGGAGTGGACAAAAGCGCCACCCAAGATGATATCAAGAAGGCTTTCCGTAAGCTGGCCCGCAAATACCATCCTGACTTGAATCCGAATGATCCTGGAGCCAAAGATAAGTTTCAGGAGATAAATGAAGCCAACGAAGTACTGAGTGACCCGGAAAAACGTAAGAAATACGACGAATACGGGGAACACTGGAAACATGCCGACGAATTTGAAAAACAAAAGCAACAATATGGAGGTGCTGGTGGATTCGGAGGGTTTGGCGGAGCCGGAAGCGGATTCGGTACGGACGGTAACGGCAGTTACTGGTATTCCGGCAATGGAGGAGAAGAATTCACCGGTGCACATTTCGGTGGCAGCGCAGGTGGTTTCTCTGATTTCTTTGAAGAACTGTTCGGGCATCGTGGCGGTGCAAACGGCGGACGAAGCGCCGGATTCCGTGGACAGGACTATAATGCTGAATTACAACTTTCATTGCGTGAAGCCGCCGAAACACACAAACAAGTGCTTAATGTAAACGGAAAGAACATACGTATCACTGTTCCGGCAGGTATAGCCAACGGACAGACTATCAAATTGCGTGGTCATGGTGCACCGGGGGTAAACGGTGGTCCTGCAGGCGATCTGTACATCACCTTTGTCATTCCAGACGATCCTGTATTCAAACGTCTGGGAAATGATTTATATATCCATGCTCCGCTTAGCCTCTACACCGCCGTACTGGGTGGTGAAGAAACCGTGGACACACTGAACGGCAAGGTAAAACTGAAAGTAAAACCTGAAACCCAGAACGGAACCAAAGTCCGTTTGAAAGGCAAAGGCTTTCCTGTTTACAAGGAAGAAGGCAAATTTGGCGATCTGATAGTAACTTATAATGTCACCATTCCTAGCAACCTGACCGAACATCAGAAAGAGCTGTTCCGCCAATTAAAGATAGTAGCAATTAAAAAAAGAGAAGGATTATGCAGACCGATTTAATTATTATCAACGATTTTTGCGACCGTTGCCATGTGGACCCGTCGTTCATTATGGAACTGGAAGAAGACGGACTGATCGAAGTCCGGGTGATTGACGAGGAACGCTACCTCCCCACATCCCAACTAGCGGAACTGGAGCGTTACACGCATTTATATTATGACTTGTCCATCAATATTGCAGGAATCGACGCCATTCACCACATGCTGGAACGTATAGAACTTCTGCAACAGGAAGTGCGTTCATTAAGAAACGAACTGGAATTCTACCGCTAAAATCCGTGTCCGGAGAGGGAAAGCGAAAACTGCACCCACTTCTCTTTCCGGCACTGTTCATTTACTTTTATATTTCTGTTTTTACCGTTGTTTCTATACGATAAGCAGGAGTGCCGAACCGAGCATCACCGATTCTCTTCTCATTATTATATATACCAAGAAAAAGTAATGGGCTGTTCCGCTCTTTCTTCGTTTTTCCATTTATTTTCTTACTTTTTTCCGCTTTATTATCCTACGTTTAACCTAAAATCACTATCTTTGTAGACTTAAAAGCAGCCGGCCGGTCTGCCGCTGACGCCGTAAGGCGAAAGAGGAAAGTCCGGGCAACGCAGAGCATCCTACTTCCTAACAGAAAGCCATCTGCGAAGGTGGAGTAACGTAGAAGAAAACAACCGCCACAATTCCTACGGGAAACGGGGTAAGGGTGAGAAGGTGGGGTAAGAGCCTACCAGCCGCATGGTGACATGACGGGCTGTACGTCTTAGGAGTTGTAAGGTCATGTAAACCGACATTATGAGGGTTGCTCGCCCCACGTCGGAGGGTAGACCGCTAGAGCCTGTTGGTGACAACAGGCGTAGATAAATGGCAGGCACTTCGCCGCAAGGCGAAGAACAGAACCCGGCTTACAGGCCGGCTGCTTTTTTTCATATATCCTAATGAAGAGCTTATGAGTACCATGAACAAGGAAAAACTGAAAGGTCTGCAATCGTTTCTCAAAGATGATATATGGCGGGTGACAGAAGACGAGGTTAGCAAATCCCGAGGAATACTCTATAATGCAATAAAAATCGCTACTCTTTCTGTTCGTGAATTCACTCAGGGACGTATTTTGAATAAAGCATCCGCACTGACATACAGCACCCTGCTTTCTATTATTCCCATTCTGGCCATTTTATTCGCCATCGCACGCGGTTTCGGCTTCTCCAACCTGCTGGAAACCCAATTCCGTAGCGGTCTTGAAGGACAGAGTGCGGCTGCCGAAACCATTCTTGGCCTGATTGACTCCTATCTGGTGCACGCCAAAAGCGGAATTTTTATCGGAGTGGGTCTGGTGATGTTGTTCTGGACCATTCTGAGCCTGACCTATAACATAGAACGTACCTTCAATTATATATGGCAAGTGAAGAAGCCCCGTACACTGTATCGCAAAATGACGGATTATTTCTCCATCCTGCTCTTACTGCCCCTACTTATCGTACTTTCCAGCGGTCTTACCATCTTTATGTCCACCATGGTGAAAAACATGGAGGACTTCGTATTACTGGCACCCCTGATGAAATTTCTGGTACGCCTGATTCCTTTCATCCTGACTTGGGCCATGTTTACGGGACTGTTCGTCTTTATGCCCAATACTAAAGTGAAACTGAAGTATGCCATCATTCCGGGTATCATCGCAGGCACAGCCTTTCAGGCTTTTCAATACTTGTATATCGGCAGTCAAATATGGGTATCAAGGTACAATGCAATCTATGGTAGCTTCGCCGCCATTCCTATGTTCTTGTTATGGGCGCAGATTTCATGGGGAATCTGCCTGTATGGCGCAGAACTTTGCTATGTGGCACAGAATCTTCGCAACTACAGTTTCAGCAAAGAAACGGCAAATATCAGCCGCCGTTATCACGACTTTCTGTGTATCCTCATCATGTCTCTGATATGCAAGCGCTTTGAGACGGAAGAGGCTCCTTATACCGCCGAGACACTCAGCGACGAACATAAAATCCCGATAAGGCTCACCAAGAAAATCCTGTATGAACTACAGGACATGCACATGATTTATGAAACTGCTATGAACGGTGACGATGAAAGCATAGGCTATTTGCCGTCAGTAGATATCAACCGGATGAACGTGGCTATGCTGCTGAACAGACTGGACATAGCCGGAACGGAAGCCTTCAAAATAGACAAAAAGCGATACAGCAGTTCTTGGGAGGCGCTGGCAAATGCCCGTGAAGAATATTATAAAAGCACCAGCAAGATATTGCTGAAAGATTTATAATTCTGATATTCGATTTTACCACAGGTTGCACAGATTCTTTTTTGCTCAAAAGCCGATGCGGATAATTCCGGATTTCCACAAAGAAGTTTCTTTCATCTTCAACAATCATCTGTGCAATCTGCGGTAAAAGAATCAGGAGAACTGCATCATGCGGCTTAAATATTTGCCGATGATATCAAACTCTATATTCACAATGCTTCCCACTTTAAAAGTATGGAAATTGGTATGTTCGTAAGTATAAGGAATGATGGCAACCTGAAAAGTATCCTCCGTAGGGTTACAAACGGTCAGACTCACACCATTCACCGTAACCGAGCCTTTGTCCACCGTGATGTAGCCGCGCTTTGCCATTTCCTTGTCAAACGCATATCTGAAAGTAAAATACCAGCTCCCTTCAGCATCCTTTATATCCATACATTCGGCAGTCTGATCCACATGTCCTTGCACAATATGACCGTCCAGCCGCCCGTTCATCATCATGCTGCGTTCCACATTCACTTTATCTCCCACTTTCAGCAAGCCGATGTTGGAACGCTCTATCGTTTCTTTCATGGCGGTAACCGTGTACGTTCCATCCTGTAAACTGACTACAGTCAGGCACACACCGTTATGAGAGATACTCTGGTCTATTTTCAGTTCGTCCACAAACGAACATTTCAAGGTGAGGTGCAGATTTTCCTGCTCCTTTACAATACGCACCACCTCCGCATATTCTTCTACAATCCCTGAGAACATAAGTTTTAGTCTTTAATTAAGTTTCGAGAACAAAGATAGAACAAAAAACACAAATATTCGAAACTTACCGACGGTTAATGACAAATGACCGGCAATTCGTCGCTAACCTGCCTTTTTTACATATTCAGAACAAAAACAGAGTGCCCAATTCTTTTTTATTATATATTTGCACTTTATACTTTGCAAACTTATTAAAAACAAACCATGGACAGCACAAAGATTGTTGGTGAAAAAATAAAATCACTACGTGAAACAAAAGAAATCAGTGTGGCCGAACTGGCCGTACGCTCTGGCCTTGCCGAAGAACAAATAGAACGAATAGAGAATAATGTAGATCTTCCTTCATTGGCTCCCCTCATCAAGATAGCCCGCGCGTTAGGGGTACGTCTGGGCACTTTTCTGGACGACCAGGAAGAACAAGGAGCAGTAATCTGCCGGAAACAAGAGAGTGAGGATACCATCAGTTTCTCGAACAATGCAATGGACCTGCGTACACATATGCGCTACCACTCACTGTCAAAATCAAAAGCGGACAGGCATATGGAACCATTCATCGTAGACGTGGAACCGACGGAGGAAAGCCACTTCTCACTCTCCTCGCATGAAGGTGAAGAGTTTATCTATGTCATGGAAGGCGCCGTCGAAGTATGCCATGGTAAAAAATGCCATCTGATTAAAGCCGGAGACAGTATTTATTATGATTCTATCGTTCCGCACCACGTACACGGATATCAAGGACAAGCCGCCAAAATATTGGCTGTTATCTATACTCCTATTTGATTTATGATGGAATTAAGCACGAGAACCTTGGGTGACTGGCTTGAACATTGGGCCCTCACCACTCCCGATAAAGAATATATCGTATATTCCGACCGCAATCTGCGCTTCACCTGGAAACAATTTAACGAGCGTGTAGACCACATGGCCAAAGGACTGCTCGCCATCGGCGTGAAACGGGGAACCCATGTAGGAATCTGGGCGGGTAATGTGCCCGACTGGCTGACCTTTCTATACGCTTGCGCCAAAATCGGTGCCGTGGCCGTAACAGTAAATACCAACTACAAACAGGCAGAACTGGAATACCTCTGCCAGAACTCGGACATGCACACGCTGTGTATCGTAAACGGAGACCGTGGCAATGACGACTATGTAAATATGGTCTACGCCATGCTGCCCGAACTAAAGACCAGCCAGCGCGGATATCTGAAGAGCAAACGCTTCCCCTGCATGAAGAACGTGATTTACATCGGTCCCGAGAAATACCGGGGTATGTACAACACCGCCGAAATTCTGCTTCTGGGATGCAACATAGACGATGACGAGCTGCTGGAAGCAAAAGCGAAGGTGAACTGCCACGACACGGTGAACATGCAGTACACTTCGGGCACAACCGGTTTCCCCAAAGGAGTCATGCTCACCCATTACAACATCAGCAACAACGGTTTCCTGACGGGCGAGCACATGAAATTCACTTCCGATGACAAACTATGTGTCTGTGTACCCCTGTTCCATTGCTTCGGAGTGGTATTAGCCACCATGAACTGCCTTACACACGGATGCACGCAGGTGATGGTGGAACGTTTTGACCCGCTGCTGGTACTTGCCTCCGTCCACAAGGAACGCTGCACGGCCTTGTACGGGGTTCCTACCATGTTCATTGCCGAGCTGAACCATCCCATGTTTGATATGTTCGATATGTCCAGTCTGCGCACCGGCATTATGGCAGGCTCACTCTGTCCGGTGGAACTGATGAAACGTGTGGAAGAGAAAATGTTTATGAAGGTCACCAGTGTATACGGGCTTACAGAAGCTTCTCCCGGCATGACAGCCTCCCGCATCGACGATTCGTTTGATGTACGCTGCAACACGGTGGGCCGTGATTTCGAGTTTACGGAAGTAAAAGTGATCGATCCGGGAAACTGGCGAGGAATGTCCCATAGGCGTACAAGGCGAGATGTGCAACAAAGGGTATAACACCATGAAGGGATATTACAAAAACCCCGAAGCAACCGCCGAAGTGATAGACCGGAACGGCTTTCTCCACTCAGGAGATCTGGGAGTGAAAGACGAAGAAGGTAATTATCGTATCACAGGACGGATAAAAGACATGATTATCCGTGGCGGAGAGAATATCTATCCACGGGAAATAGAAGAGTTCCTGTATCAGATGGAAGGAATAAAAGATGTACAGGTAGCCGGTATCCCCTCCAAGAAATACGGAGAAGCGGTAGGCGCATTCATTATCTTGCACGAAGGGGTGGAAATGAACGAATTTGATATACGTGACTTTTGCGACGGCAAGATAGCCCGTTACAAAATTCCTAAATATATCTTCTTTGTTGATGAGTTCCCCATGACGGGCAGCGGAAAGATACAGAAATTCAAGTTAAAGGATGTGGGATTGGAGTTATGCCGGAAGCAAGGCATCGAGATTATTTAATTCAGCCTGCCTCTTGCATTAAAAATGCAGAATTAAGTTACACAGTCACGGAGAGGAATACATTGCACGGATTCTTCTCTGTGGTTCTGTATCGGATATCGGAACCGGACAGCAGATGTACTCCTCACGTTACTCCATAAAAAAAGGAGCAACGCCTTGCTCCGTAAGCAGTCAAAAATTGGCTCATAATTGAAATCTCTATCTTCGCTGCGAACAAAAATTTTAGGATTTATGTATAGCAGTGAAGATCTTGAAAGGTTTTACTTTCAGTACCAGACCGAGGCTTTGCCTCATGGAGAATCTCTCTCAATCGTTTTGTGTTAAGAACAAAGTTCCTTATAACATCTTTCAGAAATGGTACAGGGATACCCGGAAAAAGTAGTTGAAGTCCAGGTTGATGGTGCTCCTGTAATCGGTCATGAGGAACAATCCGGTGCCATTGATCAACCTCAACCGGTATCACCAGGCAGAACTGATCACCCTGTTCGTATTTGGGTTGAGATTCGTATCAGCAATGGCTTGCATTTGTTCCAAAAGAATTTAAGCTACCCGGATTTGGTTCGTATGGTAGAGAAAACTGGAGGGGTTATGCTGAGTGTTACCGGTCTGAATCATTTTTATTATGTCCGTGATTTCACCGATATGCGTTGTAAGCACAGCCGTGTGTTGTCTATCATTCGTGAACGGCTTCACCGGGAACCCAGAGATGGGGATGTCTTTATAGTCATGTCTCGCAATCGCAGAATAGTCCGTATGTTTTCATTTGATAATCGTTCATATAGTCTGTTTGAAAAGAAGTTTGTTGCCGGTTATCAGTTCATGAAAGTTGAGCGAAATGGGGCAGATACTGTTTATCGGATTGCCTGGAAGGACGTGGTTTTGATTCTTGAGAATCCTATAGTTAAAACATTAAAAATCAGATAATCAATCTATTTATCCACTTGCGGTTTTGCGATTATTTTATTACCTTTAATGCTGTAAGTCAAAGGTTTAAGTATGATCGATCTGCAAGATATAATTACAACAAAAAAACGAGAGTTGTTGAGTCGGGAAACCTACTCACGCAACCCTATAAATTATAGTGCAGGTATGGCAGAGGATCAGAAAGACCGATACATACAATACCTTGCTGAGCAAAATCAGGATCTCAGGTTGACAGGTGATGCCATGAGGCTTGTTTTGGAGGATTTTATGGCTCAGATGAAAGAACTGAAGGATCAGATGTCATCCATGCAATCGAAACATGTTGACCTTGAGAATCGGTTGTCAGAAGAGCATAAACTTCGCAAATCGGCTGAACGTAAGATAAAATCACTTCAGGAAAAACTTGATTACGCCAATCAGGAACGTTTTGGTGATAGACGTCAAAAAGATACAATCTAAAAGCTAAAACAAGTGATTCAGACCGCCGGAAGGAGAAGGATGATTATGATGGAACCGATGATACGCTTCGCACGGATTCGGTTGGTCATGTTCCATCCCAAGAGTTAAAAAGAGCCTTCCGGGAAAGACCGTGACTTGTCCAATCGCCCCCTGACGGTTATAAAACGATGGGGGTAGCCGGAGAAGCGACAGAGCATCCTTCCGATTTGACAAAGGTTCCCGGTCGGATCATTGAAAGGAGAATGGTACGGGTGTTCAGTTTCCGTACTTTCCTTACGGAAGAATGTTTTGAGATGGTTCATTATGCAGAGCCTGGTAAAAAGCCGAAGTGGGGCTATTTCCCTTCTGAAGGCCATCCGGATGTAGTAACCAGTTTTGAAGGCACTAGGGCCACTCCTGAATTTCTGCAGGCTATCGCCTATGAAGTTTATGTAAAGAATGTGACTTTTGGTCTTCTTCACCAATGGCTGACAGATATGGGCATGACCATTTCTAAAAAAAACACGTTGCGCAACTGGCTTAAGAAAGGTAAGACATACCTGGACGAACTGGTTTGTGTATTGAAGTCTATAGCTTTGGAAAAAGATTCGATTGTGAACTGCGACGAGACCTGGTGTAAAAGTGCGTAAATACGATCACTATAAGAAGTGCGCTACATTTGGGTTCTGGTCAACAAGGCCCGGAAAACAGCCATTTTCTTCTATGAGAAAGGCTCGCGTGGTCGTGATGTACTTACAGACTTTTTGGGCGATGCAGAATTGAAGAGTATAATGTCCGACGGATACAATGCTTATGTATTTATCGGCAATGAGCTGAAATCAGCCCGGTTTAAAGATACTGTCCACCAGGTTTGTATGTCTCATGCCAAGAACAAGTTTGTCAAGGCTTCCAATCAGGGTGGTGAACCGACTGCAGAACGCTTTTCCGAAATTTTAAAGGAGTTCTTTATGAGGGAGCGTAAATACGATGATGCCGGATTTACTTCCAAGGAAAGGTTTCAAGAAAGGCAAAAGCTTTGGAAACGAAGGAACTCCTAATAGAGCTGCGCAGTTTGTTAGATAGTGAACAGTCAAAGGATTCAGAATTTAGAAGCCGGTATTATAAAGAAGCTCTCAATTATCTGAACCGGTTCTGGAAAGAGATCTTTGCTTACTGGATGGATGATGGTGAATTACCGATAGACAACAACCTGGCTGAGCGAACCATTCGAAAGCTGACCACTCAACGCAACAATTCACTTCATTATGGTAGTGATGCCGGTGCAGAGATGGCAGCAACTTATCACAGTGTGATAGGAACGGTAAAAGCTTCATGGCAGTTCTATCTGGAACTTCATCGGAACTTTTTTTCCAAAAATATCTTTAACGGGTGCAGGGATTATGTTAACATGGTTCCTGACAAAATCACTTTGGCTGCCAGCCAATGTTAAATTCAAAACTAATTAATTAACAAAACTCGGTTTAGGGCACTGAAAAGTGCCCTTTCGAAGGGTCAGCGGATTTTCTGGTTGGTAAGCTTTCTTTTAAGCGTATAGCCTAGCCAGTCTGAACATGAAGAATTTCACATCAGCCACCCCTCTTAACTGGCTTCGAAAAGCTTTGATTGTAGCATTGAACGACTCCGCTGAAGCATTTGTCAATCGTTCTTCAAAATAATTTATGATGGTCGTACTATGGTTTGAAAAGGTATCAAGTACCTTGTTGAACTCCATATAGTCAAACTTTTCCACTTCATTGTACCATCTTGCGAGATTTAGCCTTGCTTCATCGGGACCTGACTTCTTGTTGAAGATGTCTGTCAGTTTCATGCTAAGGCTGTATCCTTCCAGAAGCTTGGGGAATTTATCAAAGAGAATGGCAGCCCTGGTCTTTTGCTGTTCATTCCATTTGCTCCAGTGTTTCAGTATAATATGCTTGCTTCTGCTTACTATCTGTGGCAGGGTTTCTCCGTTCTCCATTCTTTCAGGCTCCCATTTCCCTATTCTCTCCCTTTCCGCCTTACTCTTTGCTTCTTTTTCTTCTTTTTGACGGTGCTCCCTGATAGCCTGATTTTCCGCATCAAGTACTTTCCACCGATAGCGTATTCTTAACCGGTCAACAGCTTCAGACATGAGCTGCTGTACATGAAAACGGTCATTGATCAGCTTTGCGGCAGGAAACACCTTTCTGACCGTCAGCATCATGGCTGAAGATAAATCTGTAGTGACAGTCTTGACAGACAGCCGTTTCCGGTGCGGAAGCCTGCGCAAGATTCCGCTTACCGCATCTGTGGCCACTCCACGAACCATTGCAACTAAAGCCCCCTTACGGCCTTTGGCTGCTTTATTGGTCAGAATCGTATAAACTTCTCCATTGCTCAGGCAAGTTTCATCCAAAGAAAGGTTTTCTCCAATGTTTTCAGGATAAAGGAGGTAGTCATGCGCATGTTCGAGTTGGTCCCAGTTCCGGTAATCACTGATTTTCTCCTTGTATTGTTTACGAAGAGTCTGTCCTTTTACGCCATAACGTTCCGCAAGCACACAGATGCTCACAGGAGTAGATTCAATCTCCTTCTTTTAAAAAAGAAACGAACTCAGAATTGAGCCGTGTACCGTCAAATTCGGATAAATCCCAGTCATAACTGAAGATTTCATTGGAAGACTTGTCAAGCCATTTACGTTTACGGACATGGAGATAAGTGGCGCGACCACGAATAGGATAGTCTTGGATTGTACGGTACTCACCAAAACCATAGGATATGATATCCGGGTTGGTCTTATCTTCTTTTAGCTGAACTTTTTTTTCATCAAGATAAATATCAAAACGGTCAGCACTCTTGTCGAAATTGACAATATCAAAGTTGTCTATAAGCACATCCGGAAGGATGGCACGAAGGAGTCGTTCGGGTTTCATAAAACAAAGGTAAGCAAAGATAGCTAATTTTAAAACTTACCAACCAGAAATTTCCGCTGAGCCCTTTCGAAGGGGGATGCCCTAAATTGAGTGCTTACCCTTGCTCCAACCTTTTGTTAACCTTAAATCTAATACTATGAAAAACACACATGCAAATATACACACTTTCCTGCTATCTGCAAATTTAAGGAAGCGTTAAGAAGAAATTATAGAATTGTTTAATAAAAGCAACAACTCCTTTAACATTTCAAGTTAAAGTGAATGGTTTCTTTTAACAAAACAAAAAGGCTGTCCCGTAAGGAACAACCTTTCTATATTTTTTATAGTAGACGCTTCTACTTCAGATGCAACTACTTCTCTCAAGCCGATTGCAATCTTCAACCTTTAATCTAATACTATGAAAAACACATTTATATAACACGGCGGCAACAAGAATTGTTCAACCGCAAGTCATTAATAAATGTTTAAATCCCTAACTATACCTTTTCTTCCTTTGGCAAGACCGAATGCCAAGGAATTCCGTCTACAGTAGAAAGGTCCTTGCCAGACTCTATCAAACCACTGATTACATAATCTCTGGCAGTAGGATTCTGGAACGGATACAATCCAAACTCGGGAAGAACAGAAACAAAATGTTCCATGATTTCCGCCTGGATAGATTCATAACTAGGCCAGTTCTTATTGGACGAGAAACAATAAATTTGTACGGGCAGGCCATTCTCCGTAGGAGCCAATGTGCGCACCATCAGCAACAGGTCCTTACTGATAAAAGGATGGCGCTTCAGATAGAGAGTCATATAAGCACGAAGCAGCCCTACATTCGTATCGATGGTTCCATTTACCAATCCGGCCGGATTGTCAGTATTCGCTACTTTTCCTTCAGCCGCCTGTTTCTGCTTTTCTGTGATAAAGTCGGCCAAATCAGCATCAAACTTCTTCATTTTCTCCAAAAATTCAGGAGTACAGGGTTGTATGTAATCCAGTTTCAACGCATACTCGCGCATAATACGCCGCCCGCCCGATTCAGTCATTCCCACGCCAATTGATAAATGAACCGGAGACTAATGAATAAGGAGGTATAGTGACAATAGTATTATCGAAATTCTGAACCTTCACAATGTTCAGAGTGATATCCATCACCACCCCATTCACATTATTCTGCGGCATCTCAATCCAATCGCCGATATGCACCATATCATTCTCGGAAAGCAGTACCCCCGCCACAAAGCCAAGGATGGTATCTTTGAAAATCAACATCAGTACGGCAGCAAAAGCACCCAGTCCGGTAATCAGGTTGAGAGGCGACTTATTAATCAATATGGAAATGATGACAATGATGGCAACACACGAAAAAATCACTTGAAAGATCTGTATGAAACCTTTCATCGGACGATTCTGTAACTGCTCCTTGTTCATCAGCACATTACCTACCGAGTTTAACACGGCATTGACCGAAAACAACAAAGCGATAAAGAAATAAATCCAAGTGATTTTTTCACTGACAGTAAACCAAGTAGAACGATAGTCGAACGCAAACGGCAACAAAGCGGATATAATAAGCGGCGGAATGACCGCAGACATTTTCCGCAAGGCATTGTATTCTATCAACGAACTTAAAAAACTGATATTTTTATATTTCAACACCTTCCGTGTGAAACGCACAGATAAATAATGAAAAACAGCTCCTACAGCAAAAGCAATAACCACAATCAGGATCAAGAAAATAATCTCATCCAGTTCATTCAACCTATCGCGCGGGATGCCTATCCATGATAGAAAACTCTTAATCCAAGTCAATAAAATTCGGGCAAATTCGTTTGTACTCATAATTATCGTCTTTTTACTTATAGAACCATCTATAAAAACATTTGTTTAGCTGAGGGATGAAAAATCCTCCCCCAGCCTGTCCGGAAACGGTTTCCTGCTTTCCTTTTACTCTGTCATTCCAGCGTAACAAGACTCTTTCAAGGAATCGGCGAAGTAAACCAAGAAGTCAAACAAATCTATTTATCGAATATACCATCTTTCGCACTGGCTGTAGACGGCACCCCAACATAACCTCCCAAATTACAATTAGAAACCCCAATTGTCTTCGTATTCGAGAAACCAAGACCTATCCCTGCTTTATCCACATCCACGTTATCAAAAGTCACGTTATAAATAGGCTTCTCCTCTGTACCTTGAAGCACCAATGCAGCTACATTCACCTTTTTGCATTTCAAATCCTTTACATAAATATCATGCACCTCAGTAAAATAATGGTTATCCATCCCCTCGCCTGCATACATGGAAGTTACGCGTACAAAAAGGGTTAACATGACTTTTTAACCGGTTCAATCTTTCCGCTGCCATGAAGCCCAAAGGGCGGAGAAACTGAGAAAAAGTAATAGCCCGCCAGCGGAATTAAACAACAATGTATTGCATCTGTTCCTGTTGCATAAGCCTTTTCTCTTTCCAGGTTAAACCTTTTTATACGGATGTATTCTATCTCCATAGCCTTTGGAGTTATCTCCATAAGCTTTGGAGTTATCTCCCAAGGCTATGGAGTTAACTCCAAAGGCTTGCGGAGATAGAACAAACAGGAAGAAAACCCTTAACTATCCAACGGGAAAGGTTTATAGATATGGACAAGATCTTTTCCATTGCCCCGCTTATAGATAAATCCTTTTTAAATATTTCCATAAAAGCTGTACCCTCAGAAGATACAGCTTTTTTTATGTGATTCCGTTGCGATTCGAACGCAAGACCCACGCCTTAGAAGGGCGTTGCTCTATCCAGCTGAGCTACGGAACCATCCTTAATTGCGAGTGCAAAGGTACGGTTTTTATTGAAATTACCAAAAGAATCCGCAACTTTTTTGCATTAACAATCTATTTTTTTTCTATTCAGCATCCAAGCAAAAGGTAAATAGCAACAAATATGGAAAGCGTAAGACACTATATATGAATCTATTCCAACCCATTCCACCAAATTCGTATACATCAATGAAGAAAAGAACTGAACTATAAAAAAAAGCGCCACAAAGTAATCGGCAAAACGAGAAAAGAGACAGGACATACCTTTTATTATATCCTTATCATCCCGAAAACGTCCCGATGCATAACCGAAAGCCATACCCGACAATCCCACACCAAACGAAATGAGATAATAAATCCCTTTTTGAAACGGAGAGTTCGTGAGAGATCCCGTCACGCTACGCAACATAGTCCATGGAGCAAAAGTGGTGCAAATAATCATTATGATATAAACAAGCAGTATACAACCTGCCAATATCAACGCACGTTTTTCCTTACGGGAAATGGGCTTTCCTCTTTTCACTATCCTCCCCAACGTACCCCATACCCCGGAATGAACCGTAATGCCGAACCCTAAAAAAAGCATCATTACTATGCCCAATGCCGGTGTCTGGACAAAATTCCCCATAGCATGCCTCAATTCCCACCGGATTCCTTCGGGACTGAGCAGGCTTTGCACCTTCCCCAACCCATAAATACTTCCTATCCATGAGAACAAGGCTACAGCTACCGTCAGCAGAAAAAACACAGTAGCGGTATGAGGAAAATAATATTTACTCTTCATCCGGTTCCAAATTATCAATGTCAAGAATCCGCAACTCGAAAGCACGGGTCACCAATCGACAGGCATTGACACCACTTCTTTCATCCAATGTGAACAAACGGTTTATCAATTCATTCTGACGCTTCTCTATGGATTTGACCCCGAAAGGCATCCCTTTCAGATTAGTAATCATTTCTTTGGTATACCCCAAGGCCAGATGGCGAAGCAAACGCTCATCATATTCATCAATATCATAATTAATGACAGCTTCCTGCCTGCGCTGTTCCTGAGCCACCGACTGCTTGAAACGTGCCACTATTTTCTCCAGAATGGGATAATTGAAAACCAGTTTCTTGCCATCCATCACCGCCTGTACATCTGTGGCAGTCAGCAACTCTCCCGTCTTCAGGATTATACCATCCGCACCCGCATTCAGCGCATCCACCCATAACTTTTCGTTCAATACCTCACCAGTAAAAATCAGCACCTTCATATCCGGATAGTTCTTCCGTAAAGAAGAACAGATTTCCACACCGATGGTAGTCGATCCCCCCAAGCCCAAGTCCAATAAAACCATATCGGGCAACTGCACTTTCAGCAATTCCCAAAACTCATTCTCAGTCATAGCCGTTCCGATGACTTCCGCATTCGGAATTTCGTGTCTGAATATCTCTTCCGTTCCTTTTAATTCCAGTTTGACATCCTCTACAATGATGACTTTAAATCTATTATTCTCCATAATATGCATTGTTTTTTTACATTCTACATTCAACGGGCAGGCAGGGTGAACCATACGGTGAACCCTCCTTCAGCGGCAGGCTGCGCATTGATACGGCAACCGCGTCTTCCGGCAAATTCATCATGGTCACGAATCACCTGCTTACAAATAAGGTATTCCGTACCGGTCAGAACTCCTTCCTGCCCCTGCTTCATACGAGACAGATGCGGGTAGAACAACAAGTTCAACTCCTCCTGCGACTTTTCGCGACGCGTATCGCGGAAATCAAACCGCACAAAATCCTTATCCTTATAAATACACAATTCCAAAATACCATCCACCTCGTATGATAGCGCTTCATCTATTAAATTCTCCAACATAAACTTCAGCTGAATGACATCTCCCAATACAGAAACATGTTCCACCTCCGTCCTCAGTTCTACCCGATGCGGCATACGTTTTCCAGCACGTTTTATATACCGTACCGCATAATCGGCCAGTTCGCCGGCTTTCACAACACCTCTGCGGAAAGTAATTTCTTCCAACTGACGTGCGGCGCATGAACTCAGCAAAGTAAATATATCCTTATAATAACTGATCAACTCACCAATCGTTTCTACTTGCACAGCTTCGTTTTCTCCAGCCTGACGGGTGTTCAACCTGTCGATAATCTGTTTTATCCGGTTAGGATAATAGATTGTCTCATGCTTAATGGTTGACAAGCAATTGTCCAATACCAGATTTTGCACATGCAACTGGTTTTCCTCCCGTATGGCTCGGCGCGCATCATCCTGCGCACTTTCTATATCCCGATATTTCTGCGCCATCAGTACCACTGCATTATATACAATGATGGCTACATATCCGGCCACAAGCTCCAGCATCAAGCGGTCGTCCTCACGCTCCACAGGCAAAGCGATTTTCAATGCCAGCACACCCGTGCAACGATTCTCGTTACCTGCTTCCACCCACAAGGGCAAACATTTTACCCTATCTTTCTCACGCCAATAAGGTGTCTTCGCGTCAAAACTACGAGCCATCATCTCACGCATTTCTTCATTCTCATCCTCCACCGGTGAAAAAGCATAATTCAAGCTGTGGTTGTCTTCACTATAAACCGCTACGCCCAACACATCAACGGGCAGCAACTCATTTACCGTTTCAAACATATCCTTGACCAGACTTGCAGCAATATCCCGGTCGGCTCTTCCGTCAAGCAAAGAGGCCGAAAACACCTGCTTGTTGATTTCCAACACCTGTTCCAAGTTATAACGATAAATCAAACGGTGGCGGAAATACAGAATATAATATCCCACCAGCAATACCAACAAAATAACCACACAAAGAATGATAGCCACCGTCTTATTATTGGCAGAAAGCTGCATCTGGCGGCAATATTGCTCCAATGAGGTGTCCTCACTGATCTGTTTGTACAGCGCCGTATAAGCATTATTGTTATAACGATAAGCCTCCAGATTACCTAAAGCCAAAAAGGCGACTGCTGCCTCGTTGCGAACATCCAGCAAGGCATAGTAATCGGTATCAAAATGCCGGTTGAACCAATCTAAATCCGCTGCTACCCCCTCTCCTTCCAATTCCAACAAAGGCCCTTTGCTGCCCGAATACATAATATAATGCTTATTCAAACAATATAGAGCACTGTCCGCATAACACAATGCCTGTTGATATAATCCATCAATGTTACAATTGTAAACATCGTATGCATATTCATTCGCAACAGCCAATAATTTATCATATCGCTGAATGGAATCATTGACAGTGAGCTGTTCCGCTTTCCCATCTTTCTCCCTCCCCTCATTACATCCTGCCAGGACAGGAAGAAAAGCGACCAACACCAACATCAACGTTTTGCGCACTCCTTTGGGCAAACGGAAATAGAAACGGCTGCCTTTCCCCAATTCACTTTCTATCCGGAACAGGCAGACCCGGAATATCTCATTGGTCTTCTTATATTTATCAATAATGCCTTTGCAATTCATCAAACCGAAACCGTGACCTTTATTCTTCTGCAATTCGCTGACATTTTCGCTGGTCTGCAATCCGATTTTACCCGAATCATAAACTTTCTCACTCAGAATACGCTCCACATCTTCCTGTGAAAGTCCCGGACCGTCATCTTTCACCGAAATCTCCACGTAAGATTCCGTTTCCTGCGCATAAACAGAAACATTTCCTCCCGGCTGCGTATATTTACGGGCGTTTTCCGTCAATGTATTTATCATGAAAAGCGTCAGAGCCTTATCCGCTTTCACAATGGCGGCAGTCGGCTCTATGGTCAGAGTCTGTTGTTTCATCTCGAAAGTCTTACGCCCTTTTACCAGTACATCAAAAAGGGAATTCAACTCAAAATTCTCTATATTCAAACTCAGTGTCCCCTGCCGCATCTTAATCCATAAGGACAGAATATCATTATACTCATTGATACGGGTAATCAGTTCGTCGATATAACGGTATTTGCTTTCTTTTATTTCTTCGTTCTGAATGTAGTTGTGTGCGGTTAGTTTATGCACTTCATTCATGATGCGGTCTATATAAGGCATAATGCCTGTGACAATAAACAGACAGGCTTTCTTCACCAGATTCTGCCGTTTATTCTCCGCCAAATGCTGTTCATGGACATATTGCTCCTTTTCCAGCCGTTTCCGTTCATCGCCCAACGAAATAAAAGCCAGTCCATTCTCCAGTGTCCACGAAATGTAAGGTGTAATGACCCTCATCAGTGCTTTATCATCTTTCTTCATTTTGTGCTCCGAATACAGGTGCACCTCGCCCAAAGGTTGTTCCCTGCCCGGAATATTCAAGATAAAACTTGTACAAACCCCTTGCCCCGGCACCTCATTCCCCTCTCCATTTTCAGCCACAATACGGAAGTCCGTCGCTCCCACCAACGAAAGGATATCCTCTTTCACCGAGGCAACTACCGCTTTTGTCACATCCTCTATCTCCCCCGCATCAATGGGTACTGAAGCCGTTATCTTACGGCATATTTCCAAAGTACGTTTCAACTTATCAATATAAAGAGCATTCCGCACACGCCATCTTTTATTCAATATCCAAAATAGAATGATAAGGACAACGATACCAATCACCACTACCACCAGAAGTCCGTTCAAAGCCTCCGATTCCTTTTCCAACGCATTATAACGGCTCTCCAATTCTTTGTCCTGGCGGGTGTAGTCCAAAATATCCAGATAAATATTACGATTATAATCCGACTGGGGTTTCATTCCTAACGCTGCATATGTTACACTCAATTGTTCACGGAAACGGGCAATCCATTCGGGAACACTTTTTATACCATCGTCATTAATCCATTCCAGTTCAATGGAAGTGGTAGCCATGGGAACATACGGACGTAGCCTGTCCATGGTATCCGTACAATGGTAATATTTCTCGTGATGCCGATTGACGTACCCCAGTGCTTCCGACAAGTAATGCAGCGCGTCTTCATACCTGCCTTGCTCGTTGCTGCACGACGCCAAAGTGCGGTATGTACCCGAAATCTGATACAAATCTCCATATTTTTTGAACAAATCCAAAGCCTGCCAGGCAAAACGCATGGTCAATTCCTCCCACGACAAGTCCTCGCTATTGATGGCACGCATCACATTGGGACGCCTTTCCATTATCAAATCGAAATTTTTCCTCTCTTTCAGCAATTCTGCCATTGCCTGAGATGCATTCGCCTCGAAATAGACATACCCGTATTCCCTGCTGATACCCAGACATTCTATCAGATAGTTAAACTCACCCAATACCACATCCTGCGGTGTATCCGCTTCATACATACCGCCAGACCCTTTCATATAATAATAATAGAGCAATTGGGCAGTATCACTTTCCAGCGCCTCGTCTACTTTTATTTCATTAATCGCCTCCAAAGACTGCTGTTCCTGCTGCAAATAATAGTAATAGATGGCAGAAGCAATGAAAAACTCGGAACGGGCATAATTAAGCCGCTCCAGCTCTCCGGGATCGGTTATAGCAGAACGGTCATCACTGATACGCTTCATACGCCGTAACGCACTGTTACGATAATCATAGAACTCCTTGTTCATGGCGGTACGCTGACAAATTTTCATCATACCGATATCTGCTATCAAACATTCCAATTCATTGTTTGATTCCTCATATACGCGAAGAAAAAGATCTTCGGCTTTTTCAAAGTCCATGTGGATAAAGGCGCAGAAACCCTGATTATTCAATGCCCCGGCACGCAGGGAGGGGAATCCATCCGCCAGTTTGTAGGCGTCATGCGCCGCTTTACACGCTGTGTCCAAATTTTTATAGCGCATACGATAAGAAAGCAAGTTCAAAGAATCCGCCTGACGGTATATAGCCATATCCTTCTTCTTTTCACAAGAAAAGAAAGTCCCTGCTATAATCAATAAAACCGCCCATACAGGCAATAGACACATATTCTTCATAAACATCCCTTCTCCTTTAGGTTAACCACCCACCAATAAAAATACAAAAATATCAATTATCCCCCGAAATAAAAGCAAAACCTGGTAGAAAATAAGAAAGCCACCCCGAAGGATGGCTTATAAAAATCTTTAAAAGACGAATGAAGGATTATTTAGAAGCTTCCAAAGATGCTTTTCTAAATTCTTTCATCAGTTTTTCCAATTCCAATGATGCTTTACGTGCGCGTGTTCCTGCAGCTTTGTTACCTTTTTCAATCTGCAATGCTGCATCAGACATAAAAGCTTCGTTCAATTCTTTGATTTTAGCAATTAATTCGTTCATGTTCTTTTTTTTATAAATTATAAAACGGTTCAAATTAAATTCTTTTTTGGCAATAAATCTCCTATCCATCTCTTTTTTTACGATTTTTCAACAGTTGATCCTCGTTTACAGGGTATTTCAATCCATAACAGGCAATATTAAAACGCCCTCTTGAATTTACAAACGATTATCAGCTGAAAATATAAACAATCACTCCGGTTATCAACACATACGCCAATGCATATGGAATGGCGGATTTTAGGATTTCTCCTTCTTTTCCCTGTTGGTTTCCGGCAGAAGTGGCAATAGCGATACTTTGCGGAGAAATTATTTTTCCACCTGTCGCCCCCACCGTATTGGCTGCCGACAACCAGTCGGGACTTACTTGAATATGCCCGGCCACATTAGCCTGTAATTTGCCGAACAAAATATTTGAAGAAGTGTCACTGCCCGTAATAAAGGTACCCAGGCAACCTATAACAGGGGCAAACAACGGATAAAGACTTCCTGTAGCAACTGCCAAAGCAGTGGCTATAACTGAAATCATACCTGCCGTATCCATGATAGTGGACAAACTCACCAGACAAATTACCGTGATAAAAGTTTTCTTTAACTGCTTTACCGTATTCCAGAGTACAGCAAACAGCTCCCATATCTTGGCTCCCTGTATCAGCCCGCCGACAAACGTGCCTACAAAAAGTAAAACTCCCGCATGGGTCAGCCAAGAAACCGTATAATTCATAGTTGAATCATTAATCGGAAGACTGATACGGGTCACCCAATTATTTTCAAGTGTTGTACGTAAACCGGGAAACAACGGACTAGTCAGAACAATCAAGAACAAGATAAGAAGATAGATACTCCACGCGTTCAGTACCTCTAGCCCTTTCAATGTGCTTTTCCTTGCTTTTTCCTCTTTAGAAGCAGTCAGTTTGCCATAGGCTACAATAACAATGATAGATAAAATACTTCCAATAATAGCCGGAGACTCCGCCCCCATATAGCGGGCGGCAATATACTGGCTGCCTAATGAGACACCACCGACCAACAAAGACAGGAAAATATTTTTAGGTAAGGATTTTAATTTCGAATCGGTCAGGAACAGCAATACGAAAGGAATGAGAAACATCAGTACCGAAAGCTGCAACACGACATTGGCGCTTAGCACCAATACATCCAGATTCGTTTCTTTCGCCAATACCAAGACCGGTGTACCAATAGCCCCAAAAGCAGTAGCCACACTATTGGCAATCAAACTGACTGTTGCCGAAAAGACCGGTTTGAATCCGAGACTGACAAGAATCGCCGCAGGTATAGCCACTGCCGTACCAAATCCTGCCATAGCTTCAAGCAAGCCGCCAAATCCCCATGTCAACAGCAATACCTGAATACTTTTATCGGTAGAAATAGAAGAAAACTGTTGCTTGATAATCTCCATTTTTTCAGTCTTCAATAAAACATTATAGCTGAATATCGCCATCAAAATAATAATCAGAATAGGAGAAACAGCTTTCAATGCACCATACAGAAAAGAAGACAGCAAATCGTTTACCGGAAAATGAAAGCCGAAAAAAGCAATCAGCATAGTAACGACAAGGGAAATCACACTACTTTTGTCACCGGACATTTTAAAAAACGCCATCAGGATAATCAATAACAATATCGGAATAATAGCAAGGACTAGATTCATAACCATTATATTTAAGTTAAAGAAACGGTATCCATAAACTCTTTAAATTAAGCCTTTGAAATCCCACTTCCGCAAAGACTCTTTTTTTAATAACAAAAAAGAATCCTATTTGGATTAATGATCTATCCTTTTTTATCAGTAAAAATAAAGTAATGCCAGAAGCCTGTATAATGTATCTTTACACAAACCTCCGGCATACACTTCTTATCCATATATTGATTTTATATTGTAGTAATATTCCTTATTCTATATATAGTATATCTTATTAAATTCCAGCTAATGCCTGATCCAAATCGGCCAGCAAATCATCTATATGTTCCGTACCTATTGATAAACGCACTGTCCCCGGATAAATATCCTGTTCCGCCAATTCTTCCGCATTCAACTGGGAGTGAGTGGTACTGGCAGGATGGATAACCAATGACTTCACATCGGCGACATTGGCCAATAAAGAAAAGATTTCCAAACTATCGATGAAACGATGTGCTTCTTCCTGACCACCTTTCACTTCGATAGTGAAAATAGAACTAGCTCCATTGGGGAAATAACGCTGATACAGAGCATGGTCAGGATGTTCCGGCAAGGAAGGGTGATTTACTTTCTTGATCTTCGGATGATTTTTCAAATGCTCCACCACTTTCAACGCATTCTCTACATGACGTTCCACACGCAATGAAAGTGTCTCCAATCCCTGCAACAGAATAAAAGCATTAAACGGACTGATAGTTGCACCGGTATCACGCAATAAAATAGCACGAATACGGACAGCATAAGCAGCCGGACCTGCCGCCTCTACAAAACGCACCCCATGATAGCAAGGATCCGGTTCTGTCAGTTGAGGGAATTTACCTGATGCCACCCAGTCAAATTTACCTGAATCAACAATCACGCCACCCAGTGAAGTTCCATGGCCACCAATAAATTTTGTAGCGGAATGTACCACAATATCTGCTCCGTGCTCGATGGGACGAATCAGATAAGGAGTACCAAAAGTGTTATCAATAATCAAAGGTATGTGATGGCGATGTGCTATTTCCGCCACAGCCTCTATATCTATAATATTCGAATTAGGATTCCCCAAAGTCTCGATAAACACCGCCTTTGTATTCTCCTGAATAGCTTTCTCAAAATTAGAAAGATCACCAGGGTCCACAAATGTAGCAGTCACACCATAAGTCGGCAACGTATGCGCCAGCAGGTTATAAGTACCTCCGTAAATAGTCTTTGCAGCTACAACATGATCACCTGCACGAGTAATGTTCTGAAACGCATAAGTAATGGCAGCAGCCCCGGAAGCTACCGCAAGTCCTGCCACTCCCCCTTCCAATGCAGCCACACGTTGTTCAAAAACACCTTGTGTGGAATTAGTCAGACGCCCATAAATATTACCCGGATCTTGTAAACCAAAACGTGCGGCTGCATGTGCCGAGTTATGAAATACATAAGATGTAGTCTGATAAATGGGAACTGCACGAGCATCCGTAGCCGGGTCTGGCTGTTCCTGTCCTACGTGAAGTTGTAATGTTTCGAAATGTAATTTTTTTGTAGCCATAATCTTTATCTTTTTAGAGTTATATATTTCTGTTTTTACCTGTTGCAAAGGTATTAAAGGCAGTTATATCAAACAAGATATACTAAAAATAAAGAAAATAGAGCTACAATTATCACTATTTATAGAACAAATATTCTATTTACAAACGGATTATTACCTCCTGAAAGAAAATTATTCTTTGGCGACATCTAACAAAATAAAGTGACGGCCGATTCACATCGACCGCCACCAGACAATTAATACACACAATACGATTAATACAAAAAATCACTCATGATCATGATCATGTTCCGTTTCAGTACCTCCGTCCGCACTCAAGACAATATTACGAGCCACTTCTGTCTGATTGCCCGCCGCATCGGTACACCATACCATCAGATGATAATCTCCGGGAGCAGCATCGGCCGGAATAACAATATCATGATGATGTACTTTTTTTGTATTCTTCAAACCGGAAACATCATATACCTTGTCAAAAGTAAAAGCTGTGTTTTTTTCTCTCCGGCTGCCCGGGAATCATGTCCGTGGTGGTCAAAATTATTATGAATATTGATTTTATACGATCTCAACATCACATCATCTGACAGATTCATTTCAAAATGTACCCCTTTCCCATTACCAATTTTCAACACCGCTCCCTCTTCGGGTTCTATCAAATCGATCACGGGCTTTGTTACATCCCCTTTTTCATCATTATCACACGCAGGCAGACAAACAGAGCATATAGCCAAAAGGCTGATTACAAGAAAATAAAATTTTGTTTTCATTTTAATAATTGTTTAAATGGTACTTTAATCGAAATCTGAAAGCTTCTTCCCGGTTCAGGGATTTCCACTTTCCTATAAAAACTCAAATGATTGTAATATTTCACATCCGACAAATTACGAATGCCCAAAGATATTTCAATATCCGCCTTGGCCATAGGTATATGAATACTCCCACCCAGATGAATCAAACAAGCTCCGGGTGTGCGGTCTTCATTCCTCGCTATACGGTTCTGCGAAGCTATACTTTGAAGTTCAGCATACAACTGAAAATCCTTTTTATTCCATGTCAGAATATTACGCATGGATACAGGAGGTGAAAAACTTAAAGCCGTATGTTCGTCACGATTATAAGTATAGACATACTCACCGACTAAACGATAATTAAAATGGCGTAGAAAATCCATATTGAAATTTATCTCACCACCCATGAACAAAGCACGTGCGCCACTATATTGATAAATCTGTCCAGCATGGGGCAATACAGACCATTCTCCCATAGGGCGCAAATAAATATAATTATCAAACCAACTGGCAAAAGATGAAACAACCAGTTCCATTTTTTTATAAGCCAAGGTATAGGAAGCATCAATCTGCCATCCTTGTTCCGAAGAAAGAGTGGCATCCCCTTTTTCATGACGGAAAGTTCCGTGATGCACTCCGTTGGATGCTAATTCATTGACTCCCGGCAAACGGAAGCTACGTCCCACATTCATCTTCAGAAGATGACCGGCAGCGGGTGTCCACACTACTCCCGCCGAACAGGAATAATTACCATAAGCCCTGTCCACCGGATAACTTCGCCAACGATATGCCTGTATTACCTCTTCTTCATATCCCTGTCTGTGCAGATACTCCACCAAATAAGGATCTTCGAATGCCGTTATATCAATCCTTCCCCGATCATAACGTATCCCACCAGTTACAGACAACTGATTATCCAATCGGAAAGTCGTCAGCCAAAAAGCTCCGGTAGTAAAACGCTTGTATTCCGGTAGCAGAAAAGAATATCCGCCAATCGCATTTTTCTGTATCTGCATATTCCACCCTGCCATATGCTCCCAGGAAGAAGAACTGGACAACCGCAGCTTCAAAGAGGAGCTGAATGTATGCAGTTTGAACACCAGTTCCCTATCCGGATCCTTTGCAGGCATCACCTGAGTGTCATAATGGGTATGGAAAGCACTCCATTCCTCCCGATGATTGAACTGATAGCCGAAATCACCTGAAAGTTGTATCCCATTCCAAAGATACTGTTGATGCGTGGTTACTTTAAGATGGTTCACTTTGCTATAAGGCAATTCAATATTACGGCTGTTCTCATCATCCTCCAAACGGGAAATATCAGGAATGCCATGAGCACCGGGAAAGAAGCCCATCTTCTGATAAACATTGCTCACAGCAATATTCATCTGATAAAACCTCTTTCTATAATCTCCCATGACAGAAACATTGCGCTCGAACCCAGCGGTGTTTTTCAGCTTACGACCGCAAACAGGCACCAACTGGGTAAGATATACAATGGTATCGACCGGTACATGATAATCTCCATAGTGCTGTTCTGAAAAACGTACTCTGACCAGCCATGCATTCTTCTCAATACCTAGCATCAGTGAACCGCCCACAGTGCCGTTCACTGATTTTCCCAATAAGGCAGCCTCACCAAAAATCGGTTCTCTTTTTGTGGAAGCAAAGGAAGGATTTCGATGACACCTCCCATCGCATCACTGCCGTAGAGCAGTGAAGACGGACCTTTCAGAATCCGTACCTCGTCTACATTAAAAGCATCAATTTCCAGTCCATGGTCGGCCCCCCCATTGTTGCCCCTCTTGTTTTATTCCATTTTCGGATACGGCAATACGGTTGAATCCCAAACCACGAATCATAGGTTTGGAGAATCCCGCACCAATATCCATCGAGTGTACACCGGGAACATTTTTCAAAGTCTGTACCAAATTACCGGTAAAATGCCGGTTCAAATAATCTTTCTGAAACAACTCGAGTGTCAGGGTAGTCTTTTTCTCCTGAGCATGTCGGTAAGATCCAGTCACCACCACTTCGGATAAATCCACACTTTTAATCGTATCAGAAACTACCTGTGCATTTGAAAACAAGGTAAAAAACATTCCCAGCGTACCCGAAACATATCTGATACGCATAAATTACAATCATTTGATGTTGTGAATAAATAAAAGATACTATGTGAATCAGCAAACGGGAGGTGCACGCAGATAATAAGGATAAGATTTAACCTGGCAAACCTTATCCACTGTTATTTTCGGCTGATAATCAAAAACCGGAAGAACAATATGAAGTTGTAATGTTTCAACTTGTGTAAAAGGTGAAAGTGTGAAATTGCACACGGGACACTGATGAGAGGAATCATGAGAATTCCCACTATCAGAATGGCAAACGGCATCTTCTTCATGGTGGTGAAGTCTTCACCATGAAAAATGGCATAAGCGTCATTAACAACAGCCATGCTATAAAAATCCTGCCTTTTGCGTTTTCTCTCATTTTTGTGTTCAGTAAGACCACTACAAAAATAGAAACAAATAACAAACTCACAATAACATTTTATATTTATTATTAGTTTCATCCACTTTTTACCTACAAATGGGTATGTATACAAAACCGAGGTAACTTCCCAGTCACCTCGGTCACGACAGATCTTTATTTTCTAGAACAGCCTACAATCCGGTCATTCTAAAAAAGAGTAACCACTCCGTAAATAACAGCGGCCAATATTCCACTGACAGGAATAGTCAACACCCAAGCCGTCATCAGGCTTCTTGTTATTCCCCATCGGACGGCTGAAAGACGCTTAGTAGCACCCACTCCGATAATAGCTCCTGTAATGGTGTGGGTTGTACTTACAGGTATTTTCAAATATTCTGTCAGATACAATGTAAATGCGCCAGCAGTTTCCGCAACAACTCCCTCCAAAGGAGTTACTTTGGTAATCTTAGTTCCCATGGTTTTCACAATCTTCCATCCGCCTGACATTGTTCCTAAAGAAATGGCAGTAAAACAAGAAAATGCCACCCAATCCGGCAAATCATTGATACTATTTATTCCCATTCCCTAACCCTTCCGAATGAGCAGCGATCAGGGCAGCAGCAATAATACCCATTACCTTCTGGGAATCATTCAGTCCATGCCCTATACTGAACAAAGCCGAAGAAACAAGCTGCAATTTCTTAAACCACATCTCAGCCGTATTCGGATGTGCACGACGACAAATGTGAAGGACAAGCAACGTAAATCCAAAAGCAACAACCATCCCTATAAATGGTGCCAAAAAGATAAAAACAGCAATCTTCAAAATAATATTGAGCTGAATGGCATCAAAACCATGAGCCATAATAGCAGCACCGGCAAAACCTCCGATCAGCGTATGCGAAGAAGAAGAAGGAATCCCCTTCCACCATGTAAACAGATTCCAGACAATAGCTGCAATAACCCCCGAAAGAATAATCGGCAAGGAAATATACTGTTCCACTACTGTCTTGGATACAGTATTGGCTATTCCGAACCCTCCGATTATACATTTAGCAATAAAGAATGCAACAAAATTAAAAAATGCCGCCCATATCACCGCTTGGAACGGAGTAAGAACCTTGGTTGACACAATGGTGGCTATTGAATTGGCTGCATCATGAAATCCGTTAATATAGTCAAAAATCAAAGCCAAAGTAATAATAATCACTAATAATTCCATATTGTACCTTCTGCTTTTATGCGTATTTCACAATCAGGTTTCTCAAGATTTTTCCTACCCGTTCTGCCGCATCGGTCGTTTTCTCCAATTCATGCATTATCTCCTTGATCTTAATCAGTTCTATGCAATCCTTTTCTTCCTCAAATAGTTTCTTAACAAAGAGTTCATATACATCATCCGCTTGATTCTCAATGTCATGCAATTTTATACAACATGCTCTTAATTCAGTAGGCTTTTTACGGAAAATTTCCAATTCGTCCATTGCCTTACTTATATAAACAGCCGCTTGCTGTATCAACAAACTCAACTCTTTTCCACTATTAGCAATGGGATGGGGATTATAGATCGTGATACGTTTGGCGCAACTGTTAATCCCATCTATTACATCATCCATAGTTGATGCCAAATCGTGAATATCCTCACGATCAAAAGGGGTTATGAAAGTTTTTCCCAATTCGTCAAAAATTAAATGAGTCTGCTTGTCACCTTCACGTTCCATATCTTTGATGCGTTTGTAATAGTCTTCTCTCTCTTCCGGCTTATCATGCTGCATGCTTTCTACCAATAAATCCGATGATGAGGTCAGGATTTCAGACAAACGTTTCAACATAGGGAAAAACTTAGGTTCTTGAGGTGTAAATCGACTAAAAAAAGAATTTTTCATAAATGTAATTTGAATAAATTGTTTTTGATATGTTTGATTTTAGTAATGGCGAGTTTTCCACTTATTCCTGCCTACTTCTATAACGGCAGGCAATATAGAAACGACAATAATAGCCACAATCAGCAATTTCAGATTTTTCTGTACAAATGGAAGATCACCGAAAAAATAACCGGCATAACAGAAAATACCAACCCACAAAGCTCCCCCTATCAGATTATACACCATAAAATAATAATAATGCATTTTGCCCATACCTGCTACAAAAGGAGCAAATGTACGGACTATAGGTACAAAACGGGCAATAATGATGGTCTTTCCTCCGTATTTTTTATAAAATTCATGTGTTTTTTCCAAATGACTTTGCTTAAATATACGGGAATCGGGATTATTGAAAAGTTTATTTCCAAAAAAGTGTCCTATCATATAATTACAGGAATCGCCCAGCACAGCTGAAAGAAATAAAACCAAAGCGAGAATATTAACTTCCAAAGGCATATCGGGCAAAGCCGAAATAGCTCCCGCGACAAAAAGCAAAGAATCTCCGGGGAGGAATGGGTGACAACCAATCCCGTTTCGCAAAAAAATGATTATAAACAGTATGACATAAGCCCAAGTATGATATTCTTGAACAATATCTATCATATATTGGTCAATGTGAAGTATAAAGTCCAATAAAAATTCCATTATATATTAGTTATTAACATATAACACCGTTCATAAAAGAAACAAGCATCCACCCCAGTTCCCATTATGAAAATATAAAAACAAAAAAATGTAAGATATAAAAAACAGACCTTGCCGAGAAGAAAAAATAAACTAAATAAGAATACGCCTCAACTGATAAATATAGTATTCACAGGAATATTGAGTAAAATAAAGAATAGGTGAAAAAGAAATTTGCTTTTCTTCAGGAAGAAGTACTTTCAAGAATCTGGCCAACTTGGCTATGACGGAAGCAGAGGAATGAGTTCGCAGAATTTTAGAAGAGCACAAGGTGCGAAAAGAAAAAGAGGTAGCTGTACCGCCGATACCGACTTTATAAAAATGGTAGCTTTCATTATTTATCTCTTTTTTTTCCTGCCCGTTATTGCTTTCAGATATGTTGCACAGCGCCACCGCACTGTTTTCCAAACCAACTGTACGAACCACATCGTGCTCCTGTCCGCTATCAAATGCGGAACCAAAGCCCGCCAACAGGCATACACCTAACAAGATATAAAAAAGATATATATACTTTGTCATAGCAACTGCAAAGATAAAAAGTATTTTTGAGAGATAAAATCATTCTGCCCTTTTCTTGCATTCTCCGCAAAAAAAGAATATAACCCTGTACTACATTTCCCGAAAATTCTCCCGGAATCTAAGATAAATGCAATATATTTGTATTGACAGATATGAAAATAATATCAACCTCTTGAAAGAATATTATTCTATGAGTACTTTAGAGAAACTTGACAAAGTAGATTTGCAGATACTACGTACCTTGCAAGAAAATGCCCGACTGACCACCAAAGAACTGGCTGCACGGGTAAGCCTTTCCTCCACTCCGGTGTTCGAACGCCTCAAACGATTGGAAAATGGAGGATATATAAAAAAATATATCGCTGTATTGGACGCTGAGAAACTAAACCAAGGCTTCGTGGTATTTTGCAGTGTCAAGCTAAGAAGACTGAACCGGGACATTGCTGCGGAATTTACACGGATAATTCAGGATATCCCTGAAGTAACAGAGTGCTATAACATATCAGGCGGTTATGACTATTTGCTTAAAATACACTCCCCTAATATGAAGTATTATCAGGAATTTATCCTCAATGTCTTGGGCACGATTGACAGTTTGGGTTCACTGGAAAGCACCTTTGTAATGAATGAAGTAAAACATGAATATGGGATTCACATTTAAGTAAATCCCATCCATCCTCTCTCATCAATACCATTTTTTACGCTTAAAATAGAAGTAGATAACTGCTACTAGTATCAACATCAATGTCCATGCAAATACATAGCCATACCGCCATCCCAGTTCAGGCATCCATTGGAAATTCATTCCCCAGATTCCTGCCAGAAAAGTCAACGGAATAAATATAGTAGAAACAACAGTCAGCTGTTTCATGATGCTGTTCATCCGTCGGTCATTATTGGAAAGGTAAATATCTACCAAAGCTGAAATCATGTCACGGCAACCATCTAAAGTTTGCAATACAAACTGCAAATGATCATTGACATCATTAAAGAAAGGACGGCTTGCTTTGTGCAACAAATCATTATCGATCGGATGCAACAACTTGCTGATTTCCTCCTTTAATGGTAAAATACATTTCTTTATTACACGAAAATTACGACGGTATTGCTGTATATTTTCAATACCGAGCATATCAGCCTGTTCCGGCGAAAGCAATTGCTCTTCTAAATCCTCTAATCCGTCTTCCAATTCCGAAATGATGGATATAAAGCTGGCCATCACACTGTTTAGAATAACACTGAGCAGGAAATCAGACTGCCGGCTACGTATTTTCAACACATTCTTTTCCAATGCCGTATTTATATCATTCAGAAAGTCTGTTTCCTTTTCCATAAAAGTCAACAGATAATTTCCACCTTGCACAATGGCTATTTGTTGTGGTACATAGCCATCATCATTAGAAAAAAGTAACTTCAAAATCACTACATTATATGTATCATGCTGTTCTATCTTGGTCTGATGGTCGGAGTTCAAAATATCTTGTATCGTCAAAAAGTCGACATTAAAATTCTGACAGACATGCTGTATGACCTCCGTATTCTGAAAGCCATGAATTTGTATCCAGTTTATAGCATTCTTATTCAAATAAGGGATTAAACTATCTATATCTTTCCCATCCTTCATACAAATACTTTCAGCATTATAACTGCACAAATGCAGATGCGTAGGGGTACAACTGACACCAATATAAGCAAGTTGCTCACTTAGTAAATTATTCTTCGCCATAGTTTCAGTAATGAATAATACAAATATAATTCTTTTTTAAAAGTTCAACTGTGTTCTCTACAAAAAAGAAAAGATTCCCCCAAGTTTTCAAACTGATCCCCGTTTAACTCTCGGTTTAACTGAACCATGTAAACCAGCACAATTTGGGCATAAAAAAGAGAGCTACTTTAGTGTAACTCTCTGATTTTCAAGTGATCCGCTTGGGGCTCGAACCCAAGACCCCAACATTAAAAGTGTTGTGCTCTACCTGCTGAGCTAGCGAATCAATCCTTTATTATTGCTATTCTTCCGAATTGCGAGTGCAAAGGTACAGTTTATTTTTGTATCTGCAAACATTTCTAGAACTTTTTTCTAAAAAAATGCATTTTATCCATTATTCATTCATTGCAATTAAAACTTCCATGTACTTCCGCCAACAGTTTCCAAGCCCTTACACTATTTCACAATAATCTCTTCTACAGGCTGTTTCAACTCCTTATCCAATGGATACGACTGATACTTCACTTTATCAAAATCAATCTTCTTCATACTAATACAACGAATATTGTTATTGTATGCTGTTTTATAATACACTTTCCTGTTTGTCAAATCAATAGCCGAAGTCCATTGTGTGGCACTAGGAATATCAGGTGCTTTCCCTAACGCATATTCTATACCAATAGGAATATCAAAATTATTCAGGATATGAAAGCTTTGTAATATAGCGTCATACGCTGTAGGACACACCGGAGCTGTTGCCTTATAAAACGCTACACGAACAAAACGGGATGGAGGAGTTACATCCCCCGGAATACCATGAAATCCGGCACCTGCGCCAAAAGGGAAAATAGTCACCCCACCCCATTGCTGTGGAGTGACAGCTCCCGGATATAGATTTACATAATTATTCAAGTTAATCACCTGCCATGGAAAATCGGGAGAATTGGTGAGTACTCCTACTTTATTTTCATAAAAATAAGGAACACCACCTACAAATTCCAACACCATTTGATTTCCTTTAGCATCGCCAATGCGCCAATGTACCGTAGAACTTTTACCAGGTTTATCAAGAGACACCACCTTCACCCCTTCTATAGCTTCTCTCACTTCGTCTATAGTAGCAAATTGGGAAAGCATCCAGTTCACCACCTGCAAATCCGACAAAGTAATTGCATTTTGAGCCTCATCATATTCTTCATACTTCCCATAATGGGGAAAATAAAACAATCCAGCCGAAAGCCCTACTTCATTCAGTCCTTCAGCCACAAACTCTTTCTGAATGATAGCCAGTCCTACCAGACCATATTTAGCCCGAAATCTCAAGCCATTTACACCCGTTGGAGTATAAGATACCAAATCCTGTCCTCTGGGAACAATAACATATTCACTCGGAAGATAACTGTCCCCCCCACTCTATAGTACGTGCCTGCACATATCCGCCATCTTCAGCGAGGAATGAAATACCGGTACATGCCGATCCGCTTGCAATGCCTGTCAGCAATAAGGCCAAAGCTATCAAAATCTTTTTCATAACCATTTTAAATCTATTTATGATAGTAAGAACAAAGCATCGGACATTTTAGTTCTTGTTTACTCAACAAAGATAACCAAAGCCATCAAACAATGTTCCGGCACTGATTGCCATACAAATAGATAAGAATAGAAAAACAAAAGGAGTGACAAGTTCCCAATCGAGTATATACAAAGAAGTAGGAGGTGAATTTACAAAACACACCTCCTTACCCTTAAATTATTTATTCAGCAAACAATTTACTACATCTTTCTCCCGTTCTTTAGGTAATACGGTCAAGCAACCACCGTCCCCCCTTTTAGAACAGCCTCTACAGTAGTCTGTCCTGTAGCATGCAATTTGAAATGCACATCCCAATCTTTGGGCCAAGCAGGAAACAATAAAATCTTTCCATCGGCTTCCTGCAACAGCATTTCCTGCATACCTATCATGCCGCTGCCTCCCCAGTTATGATCAGGCGTCCAGTCATAGCCCGGTCCCCAAAAAGCAGGGAAACGATGAGGCCCGTTTGCCATTTTCTCTAAGGTAAGTTGTGCAGCCTCCTCGGTCATACCCAGACAGGCAGCCCAGATATTATCTTGTTTCCATCCGATATGTGAACGGAATTTCTGTGCATCGGGATCATATAGATAGGTATTACGGGCTATTTCCAGACCTTCCTTCCCCACTCCATACATACGCCAGGGAAATACAGCATAAAGCTGGGGAGTTTCTATATTGTTCACCCGTTCCCAAGCCTGTGCCGGAGCAATCATTTCCTTCCCATCCACTATGCGCAAAGGGATCTCAGGAATACGTGCCAGCATGTCCGGTTTACGTCCGTAGGTTTGTAAAACAGAGCGCAGCGCGGCAATGGTTGAGGATGGATTATAAGCCATCTTATAAGTTTCACAAGCCGATCCCGGATAAATCACCAGTTTGCCGTTACCATCTAAATCCTTACGTCCACGCTGTAATGCCAGTTGACGATAATGCTCATCAAAGAAATTAAGTGAGCTTTCTATCAAAGGGATATAACGGCTGATATCAGCCTCATTATAACGTGCCGTTTCCAGTATCATCTGACAAAATTCAAGAACCGTATCCCATTCGTATTCCAGCCATGCATTATATTCCAACCCCCTGTCATAGCTTTCAGGACGTTTAAAGCCATACTCGGCAGGATTGGGCAGACCGAAGTTCTCCATTTGTTCGGTGAACAGGCACCGGCATGTCCCCAATAGGTACGGGTACGTGCTTCGGCTGTCGGCAACAAACGCAGATAAAAGTCAAATTGTGATTTCATCAAGTCAAAGTCACCGCTTTTCAGCATGGGCCAATAAACCAGACGCTGATTCTGTGCAGTCATGGTTCCTCCTCCCCATTTCCGGAAATCAGGGGTAAATTCCATTTTCTGATCTACATACATAGGATCAAAAGTAAACAGTCCCCCGTTAAACTTGGTAGGCCACTGACTATAGGCGTTACATCCCAACATATAGCGGAACAGTGTATAGTTACGGATAGCATCTCCCGCTTCACCTTCCCCCTCAATAAAGCTACGTTTCCAAAAATCATTCCACCAACGGCGGGTAGCCTGTTTGTCTTTGGATACATTTATTTCCTTCTCAGTGCGGGCCAAGGATGCTTCCCATGCAGGAACCGTACTTTGTTCCGTATTCAGAACAATCCGTGCAGACTGCTTATAAGTAGGTTTCTTGCTTGTACATCCATGCCAGATACTCAGTACCTGCATAATGTCCACGGCGTGTACCGTTATAAACCAGATTATCACCTGATAAACGCCCCCCAAAAATCAAATTCTTCAAAGGATTATACAGTTGTTCCTTCACTTCATTCATTCCCTGCTGGTCCACTACCACATCAAAAATAGTACGTTCAGGATTGCGATGGAAAAAAGTAAAATTATCTTCTTCCACACAGACAGAGTCACGCCTAGTCATCAATCCATCAGGAATGACCCATTTGTAAGAGCATTGCTGCCCTTCCCCTTTACGCACCGGACGATCTTCATAACGCCAGCTTTCAAAGTTCACACGCATGGAAGTCAGTTCCTTCGTTTTCACCTCAACATGTACCACAGGATGAAACACATCCACCCAAATAATTAGAGTGGCATTATCACTACTTACGCTGACATAGCCATCATTAAGATGCAGAGTCTGCCGAAAAGAAGCCGTTCCGGCAAAAGGGTTCGGAGTGAGCCTCACACGAAACCGACCCTGCTTCAACAGACAATTATTCTCGTCAAAAGAACCGCTACGACTAAGGTAGAACAGAACATCGTCATTCTCTACCCATACATTCATGCCGATATCACCACCTCCGCAAGGCATGGACTCCGAAGCATTCCGGCTTTGAGTATTCCAAACCAGATTGGCAGGCTGTCCCCACAGAAACTGCCCGCCAATAAATACTAATAATAAAAACGTAAAGATATTCTTCATTTTTTTCTGTTTTTACCAGTCATCGGAACGGAAAGACGATACAGGTAAATCTTCACCAAACAAATCTCCCTCCACATAATTCTCGAAGCCATAACGAACTGCCACCGGATGAGGTACTCTCTCGCTCTTTACAAGCATTTTACTTCTCTGTATCCACGCTTTAGCAGGATAAAAAACCCGATCTTTACCTGCAACCTGAAAGTTATATGATTCAAAACGGTCTTTACAATTTATCCACATCGGTGCCCGATCAAAACTGACTATTACCGTATCATTCTTTACTTCCATTCCTGTATAGTAAGGACTTTCGGCCGTAACACCTTTCATTCCGTAAGTTTTTACCAATGCCAAACGCGCCAGACGTTCTCCTGCCACCTTCTTTTTACCCGGATGAATCCCCGTTTTCATTCCTGCGTCCAACAATACAGCCATACCACTATTACCCACCCGGTGTTCTACCATAGCTTGTTGTTCGCGAAGATAAGCAGAATTTATCACATTCTTGCCAGGCTCAGTAATAATTCCATAATCATAAGGTGCAATTTGACAATAATAGAAAGGAAATTCCCCTTGCTGCCATTCTTCGCGCCACCCGCGTATCAGTGCACTGAACATATCGGCATAAGTAGAAGCCCGGTTATAGTTATCTTCCCCCCTGATACCAGATAACTCCACGCATGGCTAATCCGATGAGCGGATGAAGCATACCGTTATAGAGTACAGTCGGAGTACGGTTCTTTGACTTGATATCGGCTTCCGATTGAGGAATCTTTGCTTCGGGGAATGCCTTCAACCAATCCGGATGCATCCAGGCTTCACAGGCAGAACCTCCCCATGAAGCTACAATCAAGCCCACGGGTATATTCAACTGCTGTTGTATCATCCGACCGAAGTAATAAGCAGTAGCACTAAACTCACGCACAGTTGCTGGAACAGCTTCCTGCCAGGTTCCCACCACATCTGTTTTCGGAGTAAAAGAGGAAGTGCGCTTTACGGTGAACAGGCGGAGTTGCGGATTACGGCTGTTCATCACATCTGTATTGCTATTCTCCACCGGCTGGTTTTTAAAACCTTTCATGGGCATTTCCATATTACTCTGACCGGAGCATAACCATAATTCTCCCATCAGGATATCACGTATTTCGGTCAGCTTTCCATCATCAAAAGTGATCGTGTAAGGGCCTCCGGCAGAGGGGGTGGATAAAGCAAGTTTCCACGCGCCTTTTGCATCGGCAGTAGTTTTATAGGTTTGTTTATCCCAACTTGTTGTAATCTTTACCGGTGCATTGGGAGTAGCTGTTCCCCATAAATTGGCACGGGTCTGCTGTTGCATCACCATGCCGTCTGAAAAGAAAGCGGGCAATTTCACTTCCGCATTTGCCGACATGCAAGTCAACCATGCCCAAGCAATGCCCAGTAGTAGTTTCTTATTTTTCATGTTATGTGTGATTACCATTATTCTTTAGTTTTAAAAAACTCGCAAGGTCCCATCCATCCGGCAGGCAATAAATCATCTCCGGGCAGACGGAATTTTGCATTCGTCCATATCCCCTCAAAAGGCGCTTTATCCTGATCTGCTCCACGGAGCGCATTCGCCCAGGTATTCACTACCTCCACTTCCAAAACATTGGTTCCGTTACGAAGCGCATCGGTAATGTCCACTTCGTATGGAGCTGTCCAAGCCGTACCGCATGCAATGCTGTTGACACGTACAGTCGCTACATTGGCTACTTTACCCAACCGAAGAATAATTCTTCCGTCCTGTTCATTCTTCCATCTGAATAGCCCTCTGTAAGTGGCATGTCCGGAATAATATCTTATTTTTTCATCCTCTTCCTTACTCCAGTCAAATAATACCGGACGAGTGACAGTTTTGCGCACGGAAGGGAATGTTACTGTCCATTCCTTGATCGATATGGATACAGGTTCCCTTTCGATCCGTTCCGGAGAAACTTCTGAAGATTCTTTGGGGAATACGACAAATACAGAGCCATTGGCAGGCAAAGACAAAGCGACTTCGGTACGGCCGTCCAATTCTTTCCATTGTGCCGGACGGGTAATGGTTCCTGTTACCGCATTCCACAATTCAGGAGTGCGTCCTGCAATGCGGAAAGAAGCGTTGAATGTACGCAAACTGTCCACCTGATTAGCCACAAAATAAATCTCATATTCTTCCCCGCTCCGATGAGTATATGCCACATCAGCAGGAAGAAGTACATCCCGTTCCACACCGAAAGAAGAAAAATCATCTTCCCGATAAGGCAATTGCGGAATAATGACACCTGCCGCGCGGAGTTCCTCTACTTTTGCCTGTGCCTCAGGAGACAACGGCAGGTTATCAGGATTCATAGGACGGGCTGTAGGAAGCACCAATACTTTATAAGAAGCTCCTCCCGGAAGTACCATTCTTCCATTCTCCGCTTTTGCCAAACGTAACAGAGCGTCTTTGTTAAAAGAATCGTAGGCATAACCACGCATCGGGTTCACCCAGTCTTCGGGATCGGCCATGTTTGCCGAATGGGTAACACCGACAGGACGCACACGGGTGGGTTGACCTTCATTAGCCAGCCGAATCCGTTCGCTTTCCACCCGTTCGGCTCCATAGATACCGGGAAGCATCGAAACTAACCGTTCGGGCAAAATGGAACGTCGCGGCATCTCTTCACCGGTAAAGACGGCGATATCAACCACCGGATGACCGTATTGCAACAAAGTCTGGCAACGGGTGATGTAATCTACAAAAGATTTCCCTTCCTCCCACCAGGTCTGGTCGCGCTGGAAGAAGAGTCCGATGCCGTCCAAGGTCATACCGGGACGGCGGTTCATCCAAGGATTATGGGTATAGACATGAAAGAAGAGTTTATTGATACCCAGTGCATAGTTACGGTCCAGCAAAGGTTTCAGCATGGCAGGGTCTTCATCCCATACGCCACGAATTTCAGTAAAGCCTTCGGCCTGGATAATATTCTTTCCATAAATATGCGCGCCACTGATGGCATCCAGCATATCATTGGGTTTATCGTGCGTAGGACTGTTCAGCCAAAATTCCCCCATAGGCAGATCCACTTTCTGATAATGCATCAATCCGTCACTGACCATAGTAGGAGCTACGCACTCGGCAGAGAACCGGCAATCGTATTGACGGGCACAGTCTGCCAATACAGTGTAGAACACATCTGTCACCAGTTCTCCGATGGTGGTACGGACATCCCGCAATATCTGCTCACTGCGGGCGGCACTTTCCATCGGAATACCTGCCAGCAAAGGAAGATAAGGCATCAAATCATATCCACGGCGTTTCTTAAATTCCGCCGCGAAGTTATCACTCCAGTTCTGACTGCCACACTCCCAACTGTCTACGTGCATATATTTCAATACACGGCGTGCCACGGCTTCATCCGTCTTTTTGAACATTTCCGCAAACCAGTTCGAGAACTGTTTCTGAACAGCCTTGGTGCTGAACTTGTCGCATTCCAATCCTTTACCTCCTCCGGCAGTAGCATTCACATGTCCGGTTGCCGTATGTCCCATGCGGAGAATACGCCATTTACCTTCGGGTAAACGGGCGGTCAGCCTGCCCTGATACAAAGGGAGATTGATCAACTCATCCGGCTGCACACAAGCCGCATCGGGTATTTCCGTCGAAGTAGTAGCAGTAGCCACACGCCACACCAGTCCTGTTTTTCCCTCCCACTGATGAATACGCGGAGCCGTATGAAGGACTATATCATTGATTTTCAAATTCGGTTTCCATTTAGCTGCATCCAGATCCTCACTACCCGGTTCGCTTCCCACGGGAGTCCACTCAAAACGGAAGTAACGGGCGGTAACAGGGGGGATGGCATGAGTGGACTGGAAATCCGTATTCTGCCATCCCTGCCGGGCAGGACCAGTTGCTTCACTGTTTTGAACGTCCGTCCGTCCTCACTGGCCAATACTTTCAGCGATGTGCCTGGTAGTTATTTCCTCCCAAAATAATTTCCACGTTGCTGCAAGTCACAGGTTCTGCATATTCATACTGAATCCAACAAGGATAAGAGGAACGGAAGACTCCTTTCTCATCCCTGTTCACAGCCTTGGATTCATCTTTGATAACAGCCGATTTCAAATTACCGAAAGTTACCTTCGGCTTCAATGAAGTATCCTCAGGCTGACGCTCCAATGGAATGGCGTAGGTAACGATATCTTCATAATAGCCATCCAGTGCTTCGGGCATGGGCAAAGTCAGACGAATATTCCCACCGTTCACTATAGTATCACTCCATACCACTTTTTGCATGGATTCTTCGGGAGTTATCCAGGGACCTCCCGCCAAGGCAAAGCCGTCACAGATATGCATTCCCAGTTGCATTCCCAGCCTGTCGGCCTCTTTCATACTATGAGTGACCATACGCCACCATTCGGGGGTAAGTTGTTGAGCTTTTCCTTCGTATTGAGGTCCCTGCTCCACTCCCTTGATAGGCATCAGATAGGCTCCACCCAAACCTACACGGTGCATGGCTTCCAGATCGGCGGTAATCCCTTCGGGAGTTACAGCGCCAAACATCCAATACCAGAAAGTCCAGGGACGAGCTTCCTGTACGGATGAATTTACAAACTGTTGCCGTAAAGCGGATTGTGCTATCATCGGTTGGAATCCGGTTGCCAGCAATATGGATACAAACAGATGTTTTATCTTCATAAGCTATTTATTCTATATTTAATGATAAACGAATAAAGTTGTAATTTGTACTCAATTTTTCAAATATAGAGAGTTCAAGCCAAATAAAAAAAGAAAAGGGAAGAATAAACAAAGTTCCTCTTCCCTTTACAATCTATTTTTTCACTGTTATTCAAATTTTAACGTGATACCTCCCCCATATGCTCCATCAGCCCAAAATGCTTGTGAAGACGGACCTATCAAATCTGTCGTATTCACTTTATTACGAACCGGAGGAATTACTTTCATCAGACTGATGCCGGTAGCCGGGAAAGTATAAAGCAAGCCGTCACGACCGTCGCGAGGCTGATAAACCCCTACATAATTCTGAGGAGTACGGTTACAGATACTTATCGTTCCTTCCTGTGTTTTCAAAGTCATCCATTGCACATTAGCAAAGTACCCTTTAAATTCGGGATAAGTAAAGCTTTCGGCAGGAATGGGATCATTATACTCATTTTCCCATACGCCCAACTGCGGACCATGCAGACGGTTCTGCCATACACGGTAAGGACCGTCACCTACCCAACGCTTGCTCAACACTTTATCTTCCGGATAATCAAACATCACCCCCATCAAATCCACTACACCGCTGAAGTTGTATGTAAAGTCTATAGCAGCGGTACCGTCAGGAGCGATAGTCCATACAGCCTGATCAAAACATCCCAGTTTGTAGTTAGCGGTAACCACTACGTTATTGCCTTCTTCACGCACGGTAAAGCCTGTAAAACGACCGGCATCATCAAATGTAGTGTATTGGGTTTTCTTCTTTTCAGCCTCTTTGTCATCATGGTTATAAAACTGATCCATAGAACGGTCCGAACGCTTGGCGGCAATGAAACGGGGACCATTTGCCAGACTGATGATACGGCTTCCAACCTTTACCCCTTCAGCTGTCCGTCTTTCTGAGAAAAAGTAAATGTACGTCCTTCGGCATCAACCGTCAATGCATCGGCAGTTTCTTTATAAGAAGGCTTGTTTCCGGCAGAAACCTGTTGCAATCCGGCAACGTCGTCCAGTTTATAACTCCACGTAAAGAGATCATTCCCCTGCTTATCCGTTACTGTCAGCATCAAAGCATTAGCCCCCTTGACAGCCGCAGGAATAGTCAGTGTACCCGCACCGTGAGCAGGAATGTCGGGACAGTTCACCTCTCCCTGTTTCATCACTTTCATTCCCCCCTTATCGGTTACAGAAGGCAATTGCACATATTTATAAGTGAAACGGCATGTATTCGCATTCAGGAAATCGTAACGGTTCTCTATTTTCAGTTTGCCGTCAAACTGACTGTCAAGGCTATCGGTCATGATTTGAATAGGACACCACACCTGCTTGATGGTAAAGTAACTGCCCTCTTTTTCGTGATGCGGACCTACAATGCCATCGGCTCCATAATTGCCGCAGTTGTCAATGAATCCATTCATATCCACACGCTTCACGCCCTCATCGGCCAGTACCCAAAGGAAACCTCCGGCACAACGGGGATGCTTACGCATCATTTCCCAATAATCATACAGTCCGGCTCCGTGTCCTCCATCGTACAATCCATGCAGAAACTCGGTCGGCATAAATATTTCCGGCAGACGCATATAGTTCTGGCTTTCTCCGTAAGAACGATAGTGCATGGTTTCATATCCACTGAAGTTGCCTTGCGGATGAAGCACCGGACGTTTCTGAGGATCATATTTATGGAATTCACCATCCAGTTCAGTATTCCAGCCTTTTTCATTACCATTGCTCCACCAGATAATACACGGATGGTTTACATCACGGGTAATCATTTCTTTTACCAGCTTCTGCCCGTTGATGGTTTCGTGCTTGCCATGCCAGCCGCTTAACTCATCCATTACATAAAGCCCCAGCGAGTCACAAGCTTCAAAAAATTCGGGATCGGCAGGATAATGACTCAGGCGGACGGCATTCATGTTCATGCTCTTGATAAGCAATACATCTTCAATATTCTTTGCCTTGCTCAGTGTACGTCCGCTTTCAGGACGGAAACTATGACGGTTCACCCCTTTAATCATCACACGCCGACCGTTGATATACAATCCGTCACTTTCACGTGTTTCAATGGTACGGAAACCAAATTTCTGATTTTCAACATGCAGTGTTTTGCCTGCTTTATCAAGCAGTGTAAAGGTAGCCTGATACATGGCCGGAGTTTCAGCCGTCCATAATTCAGGAGATTTTACTGCGAAATTAATCGAAGCATGGTCGCTGCCCGTACGGACATCCGAAGTATTTTCGGCCACTTTTTTCCCTTTAGCATCTGTTATGACAGTATGTACCCTAGCACCTTCTACTGCCATATTCAGAAAACAATCGGCATAGAAATTCCCATCCGCCTTCGCATCTATTACCAGACGATCTATATTTTGAGCCGGTTTCGCCACGATGAACACAGGACGGAAAATACCTCCGAAATTCCAATAATCAGCACGGCGTTCTGCCAAATTAACCCCAGCATTCGCACTTTCCTTGCTTACAGTTACTTCAAGTACATTCTTTTTTTTCGATCCGAAAAATACCCGGTCACTCACATTATAAATAAAGCGGTAAAAAGCTCCCTGATGCATGGAGCCGGCTTTACGACCGTTTATCTTTACCTGCGTATCAGTCATAGAGCCTTCAAATACCAGCTCTATCTGTTTACCATTCCATTCGGCAGGCAACTCAAATTCATATTTATACAAACCTTGTTCGTCAGCTACTCCTTCAGGAAAAGCCTTACCATAGAATTTCATGCCATATTGATAAGTACCGAATCCTTGCAGTTCCCAACAGGAAGGTACTCCGATTTTCGTCCATTTTCCGGAATTATTACCACCGGTACACATGAAATCCCATTGTACCATATCATCACAGCCACGTCCTGACAAGTATTGGCGTTCTGTTTTTACGGAAGATTGCGCCAACAAACCTGCCGATAAAGCAAGGAGTGATAAAAAAGTTGTTGCTCTTTTCATTTTGATATTTGATTTTTAATTTAATTCTATATTTCTGTCTGCCACCGGAAAGATATGTCGCCTATTCAAACCTTTTGCCATACATCATTTTATAAGACTGAAGCGTACCCGCAAAGTATGAGATTTCTGCTTATCAATGGCGTATTTCTTCAGCACTCCCGGACCACAACTACTGTTTCCTAAACCTAAGACCGCTGCATCCAGGCTGAGAATAACCTCCTTTCGTGGTTTCAAGTCACAATCATGAGTTGTTTTATAAATATCATCCACGGTATAATGTAAGGCAGAAAATGAAAATGGCCTGTCTATGGCGGTCACACGGACGCCTTTACCCTGTTTATTGGTTAGAATCACCTCGGTAACATCCTCGTGATTGCCACTGTCCTGCGGACGGGGGTAATGTGTGTACTGTTCACTCACCTTGCTGTTCCATCTACCTATCAGACAGGACGTCTTACGGTCGGGATAGTTTTCCCACGGGCCACGACCGTACCAGGAAAGGTTCTCGTATTCTTCTCCCAGTACAAATGCACTGCCCAGACGAGGCAATTCCGGCAATTCTCCTTGTGGCAGATAAGTCTGTTCCAAATCCACCGTTCCATCCACATATATCTTATAATGGGAAGAAACACGGATGCTACCCTTGGCATAACGATATTCCACAACCGATTTCTTCGATACGGTTCCATCTGTTTCCTGAGTTTTCGTTTCGGGAGTAATTACCTCTACTTGAGGAGCATCCAATCCCTGATTCTTCCAATCCTTGGCCAACCAGTTACCGAAACTTTTATCATTATCCGTCGGAGCACGGAAAGCTTGAAAATAACTATCTTCCCATAAATCCAAAACAGAAAACTTACTTTTACGTCTACCCGGTTGTACACCGTCAGCCACCGCCATCAAATGATCATTCAAGGCAAACTGTTCCTTTAAAATCTCATGCCCGGCCTTCGCCCATAAAGCATCTTCTTTCAATACTATACTTACATTCAATCGAACATCAGCCTGTTTATTAATCTTAACATCGGGCAAAGCCATCGTTCCTGTTTCACCGGGTGCCACCGATGGAAGCGCCAGTTCCCCTTGTTTCATCTTCTTCCCGTTCTCTATCAAAGTCCACAGACAGCGATATCCTTCCAGACCAATGTGATGATTGCGGTTCGTAACTCTTAATCCTTTGGGCAAAACATCTTGTTCTTTTGGAAAAACCTGAAGATCTTTTTCCATTTCCAATTTAACCGGAGCATATACTTTCTTCACCTCCCAATATTTAGGCGTAGTTTCGCGGTCACTCATCACCACACCATTAAAACAGAAAGCCTTTAAATTAGGCCGATCACCAAAGTCACCGCCATACGCCACCATCTGGCGGCCATCCGGCAATATCTTATAAATACCTTGATCCACCCAGTCCCATATAAAGCCGCCCAGCATACGTGGGTTACTATAAATCTCATCCCAATATTCCTTGAAATTACCTAAAGCATTCCCCATACAATGTGCATATTCGCTGGTCATCACAGGACGGTTATCATTCGTGCGTTCCGCTATTTCCAACAAGCGTTCCCAACGTGCGTTCTCCGCCCGTTCCTTGTCCTCCCCTTCGGGAATGCCGGGATTCAGGTACTCCTGTTTCACACGGGTATAGAAACGGCTGATTACATCCACTGTTTTCGGGTCGGGTTCTCCGTTTACTCCCTGAGCTCCTTCATAGTGTACGGGACGTGTAGGATCAAAATCATGTAGCCAAGCCGAAATAGCAGCAAAATTAGGTCCGTAACCACTTTCATTTCCCATGCTCCACATCACTACCGAAGGATGATTTTTATCGCGTTCCGCCATACGTACCGCACGATCCAGAAAAGCAGCGTGCCAATCGGATGTACTAGCCAATGTTCCACGTAATCCGTGCTCTTCTATATCCGCCTCATCCATCACATACAGTCCCAAGCTGTCGCACAGTTCATACCAACGGCTCACATTGGGATAGTGACTGGTACGGACTGCATTCACATTGGCTTGTTTCATCAGCAATATATCCTGCAACATCCTCTCCTCACTCATCACGCGTGCCGTATACGGATCGTGTTCATGACGGTTTACCCCACGAAAACGGACCGAATTACCGTTAACCAACATTTGTCCGTCCTTTATTTCAATACAACGAAAACCTACCGGCTGTTCCACTTGCTCTATGGTCTGTCCGTTTACATTCTGTAAACGAAGTTCCAACTTATATAAATAAGGAGTTTCGGCTGTCCAACGTTGCGGAGATTTTATAACGGCGGACATACGTCCCATCTTACGTGGACCACGTTGCGGATACCATTCATTCATCCGTGCCGCCTTATGCTCCAAATCCAAGATATCTTCCACATTGCCAACCATATTCACTACTTCTCTTCCATCCGCATCCTTCAGCACCGCCTGCAACGTATAACCTTTACCGTCCATTCCCCGGTAAACGCTGAGCTGCGGATCAATCAGCAGTCGGAAATCTTGATAATTCCCCCTGAACAGCAGGCAGAGTGCGCACTACATAGTCACGGATACGGATATCCGGGAGTATGCACCAAATGAATACTGCGATGAACACCTCCAAAACGCCAAAAATCCTGATCTTCCAGATAAGATCCGTCACTATACCGATAAACTTCCAGAGCGATTTGGTTCTCTCCCGGTTTCAACCAGCGGGTGATATTGAACTCACTAGGTTCCATACTTCCCTGGCTATAACCTATGCGTTCACCGTTTATCCACACATAAAAAGCACTCATCACTCCTTCAAAGCGAAGAAAAGTCTGCCCATTTGCCTTCCACCCGGCGGGCAGCGTGAAAGTACGCCGGTATTGTCCCACCGGATTACGCTCCTTGTAGGTGGTATACGAAGCTTTAGGCTCCCCCATCACCCGTGGAGGATCTATTTTAAACGGATATCCTGCCGATACATAAATAGGCGTTCCGTATCCGTTGATTTCCCAATTGGCAGGAACCGGAAAATCTTTCCAATCCTTGTCATTAAAGTCCGTGCGGTAAAAATCCGTTATCCGTTCGGAAGGCACAGGAGTCCACCGGAATTTCCACATCCCGTCCAGACTCATCGAACAATCCCCCTTCTGCTTGGCAAAAGGCACAAAAGCAGCCCTTGCCGGTTCCCTATTAATCTGTAATACATGATGATTCTCCCAATCATGTATCTGTTGGGCCTGTAAGGATACCGTCATCCATCCGCACAGTAACAATCCATATAATCTCATATTTTTGGTCTTTCTTTTCAAATGAAGACGGACGAAATATGATTTTGTACCATATAAATTGTAAAAAGAAAACCCTTCTCTCCGATATCATCATCGAAAAGAAGGGCAAACTTAACATGGACAAAACAATTATCTAGGATTTTGAACTATATTCGGATTAGCATCAATTTCAGTTTGTGGAATAGGAAGTGCCACCCTGGGGTCTGAAGGAGCAATGACACGGGCATCTTCAGGCATAGTCAGATGCCAGCCTCCCGAACGGTCCACCGACTTGCCATTACGCATATAATCAAAGAAAGCATGACCTTCACCTACCAGTTCTTTACGTCTTTCTTTCAGAATGCGCTCCAGGCTGAGATCAGCAGATGTTACGGATTTCGCCGGATTGGCACGGGTAACTATCGCATTCAGATATGTCAATGCTTTTTCCGTATTGCCGATTTTAAAAGCAGCTTCCGCAGCATTCAAATAGACCTCGGATAAACGGAGAATACAAAGATCATTATCCTGTGGATTGACTGTAGAAACAGCATCGGTCACACTGCCCGATTTCCCCGGATATTTAATCAGATATTTCGGTTGACCTTTGGCAGCTACAGGCAATGTATCCGCAACGGCATTTTCCGGCAAATGAGGAAATACATGGCGCACATCTTCAGGGTCTTCATTCAGCAAATCCAAATAAGCCTTTGTCAGAATCAGGTTATTCCAATCTTTCACATTATCGGCATACACCATCGGCGCCCCTTCTCCTCCCGAACCGCCTGAAGGTTCAGACATCGTAAAATAGAATTCAAACAAAGACTCAGAGTTAAAGTCTTTTCCCCATACAGAAGGATATTCGTCATGAGTAAAAAGCCGGTAAATTCCCCCATTGTCATTGATTACTTCTTCTGCACATTTCAATGCATTTTCATTGTCATTCATATACAGATACACCCGGGAAAGCAAAGCTTTCACACTCCAATAATTCATATAGGCATCGTGTTTTTCCTTTGTCAGTCCTCCCAATGCATCGTTCAAGTCCTTTAGCACCTGTTCGTAACATTGTGCCACTGTGTTACGTTCCGGAACATGATCCTCCAAGGTGGTCTGAATCTCAATAGGAACTCCTAAAGAAGCCCCATTATCCAAAGTATAAGGCATACCGAACAAACGGGTCAGATCAAATAAAGCCAATCCTCTCATTGCCAGTGCCTCCGATTTAATCCGTGCCACTTCTTCCGGCTTGGCATTCCCCGCATTTCCGGCATCCAACTTTTCTATCAGACTGTTAGCCTGATGGATCACTTTATAGGGTTGGTTCCAGACAAGGGTTATATTAAAATTATCATCCGCCGTAACATCAAAGAAATAGTAAGGCGAAACCCTGCGGCCTGCTCCTTTATTAATACGTGCCTGCACATCTTCTCCACGACAATCAGCATAATAAAGATAATTATCACCATAATAACTATGTGCGGATGCTAATCGGTATATACCATTCAATGCCACCTGTGCATCATCTATATTTTTAATGGCATCATCACTGGGAACTGCCGTAGAAGGATCTGTATTCAGCCAATCAGCAGTACACGAAACAAACATCAATGATACAGCCGCAACAATCGATAAATATATTTTTTTCATTTTGTTCTAATTTAAAGGAGATTCATTAAAATGAGACTTCTATTCCAAAACTGTAAGTACGCATAGGAGGTGTTTCACAAATACTTCGCCGGAAACAGGTACTTCCGGATCATACTGGTTCCACTTTGCCCACGTCAACAGGTTACTGCCTGAGAAATACAATCTTGCTTTACTGACACCCAGTTTGGTCAGCCACTGATCCGGCAATGTAAAGCCCAAAGTCAAGTTCTTTACACGTAAATGATCCGTGCTATGTACATAACGGGATGAATTCTGCGGTCCTGCCGCCTGGCCAAGTACAAATCGGGGTACATCCGTCACATCACCCGGCTTTTGCCAACGATCCAATTCATAAATGGGCAAGTTATAGTTCTGCTCTTTTGCACCGTCGGTTTCATTATAAGTTCCGGTTTTGTCAAAAGAATATCCTCCTAAAGAATAAGTCAATGTCAATGCCAGATCAAACCATTTGTAATTCACGATATTGGTAAAACCTCCTGAAATCTTCGGATCCACAGACTTATAAGGAATTGCCTGTGCTGCAGAAGCGTCAGTAGTCACTGTTCTGTCATAATTGCCATTTGCATCCTGTGTATTCATATAGTACAAAGCTTTTCCTGTCTGAGGATCAACCCCCGCATATTCTTTCACATAGAAGGTAGAATACGGCAACCCCACTTTATGAATAAACCAGCTTCCCTCGATAGACTGGTCCAATTTACCATCCAATGATACAATCTTATTTTTATTGTGGGTCATATTCAAAACAGAAGTCCAATTAAAGTTGTTACCGGCAAAGTTTATGGTACGCAGTTCCAGTTCCCAACCTCTATTATTCAGTTGTCCCAAGTTCCCCAAATAATTTTGGAAACCGGTAGTGCTACTGATAGGACGATTGTAAAGCAAATCTTTCGTATCGCGATTATAATATTCCAAGCTGACAAAAATACGATTGATAAATGCCAGGTCGAGTCCCAAATTCAAGTTATAGTTCTTTTCCCACTTAAGGTTCGGTTCGGTAATGCCGATTCATAAGATCCACCACCTCCCATATAATTCTGCCCGTAGGAATAAAGTCCCATATATCCGTAAAGAGCACCCGGCTGATTACCATTCACACCATACGAGGCACGTATCTTTAAATCACTCAGCACACTCTTTATAGATTGCATAAATTTTTCCGCACCTACATTCCACATACCGGATACAGACCAAAAATTTCCCCAACGGTTCTCGGGGTGACAGGCGTGAACTGCCGTCACGACGGAAGCTACCGGCAATATAGTAACGGTCATCATAATCATAGTTGATACGGGATACATAAGAAATCATTCTTGAATCCTGAGTAGAAGACACAAAGCTGTTCAATGATGCTGCATTATCCGGTTCCACCAAATAATCTGAAGGAAGTTTGGATTTATCCCCCATTGCTTTGTCAGTCTGATAATTTTCAATTTCATAAGCTACCAACGCATCCACATGGTGTAATTGTGCTATAGTCGTATTATATCCCAATGAAGTGGAAGAAATCAATTTACTATATTCTATAAATCCCTTTGCCGTCTGTGCATCACTACCACTTTTAGCTCCGGCTCCACTCAACGGATTCCAATAACGGGAATCTTTCTGAATATTATAATCATAGCTAAGCGTTTCTTTCAATTTCAACCCTTTGATAATATCTATCGAAGCATAGCCTGTAGAAAACATACGTGTCATGCGGGTACGGTTATAATCTGTACGGATATCACGCAACGGATTCACATTGCTACTGGGATATGATCCTACATAATTCCCTTCAGCGTCACGTACCGAAAAAGACGGAGTGGTATTCAAAGCCACACAAAGGAAAGGATTAATAGATGATCCACGCTCCTCATTCATTTCCTGATTTAATTGAGAGAACATCACATTGGCGCCCACTTCCCCACGGGAACCTACCTTCTGGGTTACATTCAAACGAGCTGTATATCTGTCCAGATTAGAATTTTCCACCAAACCCTCCTGACGGTTAAAACCCAATGAAGAATAGAACGTAGTCTTGTCATTGCCTCCCGATACGGACGCTTCATAACTTTGATGATGTGCCGTACGCATTAATTCTCTTTCTCCAGTCAGTATATCCCAGTTCCGGAATGGAGGCATAATCATTGATATGTAAATCGGCATATTCGGTGGGCGATGCCAATCCCCGCCTCCGGATTCTTGGCTATTTCATCTTGTTGAAAGTTCATCAAACCTTCATAAATTAACTCTCTACGCTGCTCCCCATTCAACGTCGGGCGGAATTCCACAGCAGCATTAGAAAAGCCTCCATCCATTTTTAATGTAGCCTTAGCACGTCCTTTTGTACCTTTTTTAGTGGTTATCAGAATCACACCGTTTGCCGCACGTGAACCATATAAAGAAGCCGCTGCCGCATCTTTTATGACTGTTATATTTTCAATATCCGAAGGGTTCAGCGTACTCATTATATTCGTTTTAGAATTATTCATGTAAGCGGCATCTGCCGAGCCACCACTCAAGCTTCCGGAAGTCACCGGTACTCCGTCAATGACAAACAAAGGTTCTTTCGATGCATTGAATGACCCCATACCGCGGATACGTATACTTTGATTAGCACCCGGCTGACCGGAATTTCCCGAAATGGATACGCCCGGAGTCATACCCTGCAACTTCTGTTCTACCGATACAACCGGAACGTTCTTCAACAAGTCCCCCCGTAATGTATTTGCCGAACCGGTAAATGAAGATTTGGAAAAATTACCATAGCCTGTCACCACAACCTCATCCAATCGTTGTGTATTCGGATGCAAAGATACATTCAGCACCCCATTGGCAGGTATCTTCGCCGTTAGTGTACTCATACCTAAAAACTCAATCACTAATGTTTTGTCTTTGTCGGGAACTTCCAGAGAGAAATTGCCATCTATATCTGTCACCACACCGATAGATGTACCGGGTATTTTGACAGTAGCTCCAATTAATGGTTCTTTATCCTCCGCTGAGAGAACGCGTCCTTTCACTGTTCTATTCTGAGCTTGCACGTACAAACCGAATAAACAAGCCAAAATAAAAAAAACATACCTAGATTTATTCATGATTTATATTTATATAATTATATAATAATTTATCATGTTCCGGTCAAAAGATATGCCAACAACAAGAAGCATCCGTCAAATCACTGTATATTAACTAAATAGAAAACAGAACGTCTGTAAAATTGTAGAATAAATCCACATGAATGTAGAATTTGTCCACACAAAAAAAGGGTGTGATACCACACCCTCTCATTTAATAATTATTTAAAATTAATTTTTAGTATATCCCGGATTCTGCTCCATATCAGGACTAAATGTAAACTGGTCTGTTGGAATCGGTAAAACACATTTATAATAATCCCAGTCTATTTCCTCCACGATACCCGGTAAATGATATCCTCCCTTACGAACAATGGTCTTTCCATTTCTCAACATATCAAAGAAACGATGCCCCTCACCTATCAATTCTTTACTTCTTTCTTCCAACACCCTATCCAATGTATATTCAGCCGCCGTTACTTCCTTTGCAGGATTAGCACGCTGCACAATTGCATTCAGATAATTCAAGCCTTTTACGGCAGATGCCCCACCTATTTTTTCACTCCGGCTTCCGCCGCATTCAAATAGACTTCAGACAAACGGAAAATAACATAATTATTTTCAAAAGATGGAGTCGTAGCATCTGTTCCCGGCCATTTCTTCAACCACCATACATCATTTTTATTATAAACATTCTTTTCCAGCAACAGACAGCGAATATCATCCGGGTCACTCAATAACTCATCCACAAATTTCTGAGTGGCAAAAATCTCACGATACCCATTCCAATGCATCAGATATGCCAATGAACTTCGTCCTCCATTATCATCTGTACTATTAGCAATTTCAAATAATGATTCCGTACCAAACGTATTTTTCAAATCCCATGCCGGAACATATTCATCACGTGTATAAAGACGGTACATTCCATTTCCTTCCACTTCTTCAATCAAGTTGCTTGCCATTTGAAACGCTTTCTCGTTATCATCATGATACAGATAAATACGAGACAGCAATGCTCTTGCAGCATACGCATTCATCCGGCTGTTATTTTTAGAAGTACTCATTAAAGGTATAGCCTCCTCCAATGTACTGATTATGAACTCATAATCCTTTGCAACAGTGCTGCGTGGCGGATTTTCATCTAATGTAATTGCATGATCTACAATTGGAGCTCCCCAACCGGCCCCTTTATCCTTAGTATAAGGATAACCGAAACAACGGGTCAAGTCAAACTGGCAAAGTGCCATGATAGTCATCGCCTCACCTTTCAATTCCTTTAATCTTTGCTCTGAACCTTGCACTTTTCCATCATCAATCGCATTGATCACATTCCATGCATTACGGATAATATAAAAAGGACGTCCCCATAAATATCCGGCATTTAAGCTTGTAGAGCGATGATCATATAAGTAACACCGGTTACAAGTTCTCCCGCTATTATAAGAACTCTGCATATCATCCCCTTTCATATCCCCATAAAAAAACATGGTTCCGCCATAATAGCCATAGCTGGACATCAAATCATACAATCCATTCACAGCATTATCTATATCCTGCTCTGTACTCAGTGCCAAATCCGTAGAAACGCTATCACCAGGATGAGTAGTTAAAAAATCATCCCCGCACGATACGGCCAATAAAGAAATCAAGCCTAATATAATTATATTTTTTTTCATAAACAGTTCGGTGTTAATTGATTAGAATTTAAGTTCAAGTCCAAATGCGAATGTTTTAAGAGGAGGAGTAAAATAACTTACAATTCCATTCAACTCCGGATCATATTGATCGTATGCAGCCCACGTCAACAAGTTGGTACCCGAAAAATAAATACGGGCAGAATTAATACCTATGGTTCTCAACCAAGACTGAGGAGCAGAAACGCCAACAATCAAACTTTTCAAGCGCAAATGATCTGTGCTATGAACACCACGTGACGAGTTCCACCAGCCACCATACTCTTGTCCATACACATATCGGGGAACATCTGTTATATCTCCCGGCTGTTTCCAACGGCGGCGTAACTCTGTACTCTTATTGTATTGTGCCGTATAACCGTCATCCTGCAAAGCATACATGGCACCATCGTAAGAATATCCACCTAAATGAAACGACAAATTAAAAGATAAATCAATAAACTTATAATTAAACGTATTCATCAATCCACCGGTCAATTTAGGATATATATCTTTCAACTCCACACGGTCGGCATCATTGGGGTCATACACAATATTCCTGCTTCTATTGCCATTTTCGTCTTCTTTATTGTCATAATACATCGGGCGTCCGTCATTAGGATCCACTCCGGCATACTCTCTCAAATAAATTGTCGCATACGAACAACCTTCCTTTCTGATATAATTTCCATCTATAAATTCCGGAAGATCCGCCAGTTTTACAATCTTATTTTTATTATGTGACAAGTTTAAAGAAGTTGTCCAACTAAAATCTTTGGTTTGAATATTACTTGAACGTACCTCTATTTCAACCGGTATTCTTCATTTCGCCCACATTCGTAAGAATACTGCCAAAACCACTGATAGAATTCAATTGCTTACTCATCAATAAATCCTTAGTCGTTCTGGTATACCAATCGAAAGTCAAATTAACCCGTCTGAACAGACTTAAATCAACCCCCAGATTCAATGCATAGTTCTTTTCCCAAGTCAAATCAGGATTAGCAATAGCATCTTCCCACGGAGCAGGTTTTCCATTATAAAATGCTCCGGTAGTATAAGTTCCATGATAACCATAATAACCGGTCGGCAGATTACCGTTCACACCATACGATGCTCTTAATTTCATATCCGACACCACATTCTCCCACGGTTTCATGAAGTTTTCCTGAGAGAGTCTCCATGAAGCGGAAACAGCCCAAAAGTTCCCCCAACGGGTATCAGGCGCCAATCGGGAAGAGCCATCACGACGGAAACTGAAACCTGCATAATATTTATCATTATATCCATAATTCAAGCTTCCTACATACGACACCATAGCATCTTCCTGCCTCGTATTAGTAAGATCAGCAGGTTTGGCGCCATTATCCAACGACGGATTAAGTGTTTGCCCGTAAACCTGTTTCTCACCATACATATCCTCATAATCGTATTTCATAACCTCATACGCTAAGACCGCATTAATGTTATGTTTGCCAAACGTTTTATTATATGCCAGATTCGTTTGTGAAGTATAACTCATTCTCTCAATCATCATCATCTGTCCGGATCCCTGTGTAGCTTCCCCATCCTTACCGTCAGGCGAGTAAAAGAAAAAGTCTTTATTTAAAGAATAGTCTACTGTAAAGATAGTAGATAACTTCAACCCGTCCAAGATATGATAAGCAGCCTTGGCGGATGCCATTGTACGTGCCAGACGTGCATAATTTGAATCTACAGAATTCTCATACAGCGGGTTAATACCTCCATTATTCTGGAAACCCGTATGATAACTGCCATCCTCATTATAAATAGGTATGGAAGGGGTCAATTGATATTTTGAAGAATAAAGCGCACTGGCATAATACTGTCCCTCCGGCGTATGTTTATTACGAGTCCATGAAAAGGTAGCATTCATTCCATACTCAAATTTATTCCATTTACTGTTTGCATCAATACGACCGGTAAAACGTTCCATTCCTGAATTTATGCTTATACCTGTCTGATTGGTGTATCCTAACGTACCAATAAAATTCGATTTTTCATTACCTCCGCTTACAGACAAACTATAGTCCTGCTGATGTCCTTTTTTCAATAAAGCATCTTCCCAATCAGCATATCCGTTGGCCGGGCGTGCAGCATAATTGTCAATTTGTCCATCCGCATAAGCCTTTGCCTCGGCTTCCGAATCCCCCTGATTCAAACGATAATTAACAAATCCTTCATAAATCAACTCCCTACGCTCTTCACCCCCCATTATCGGACGATAATTGTAAGCAATATCCGTAATACCGTAAGTAGCCTGCATACTCACCCTCATTTTACCTTCCTTCCCTTTTTTAGTAGTAATAAGGATTACACCGTTAGATCCTTTTGCTCCATATAATGAAGCAGAAGCGGCATCTTTCAATACGGTTATACTTTCAATATCCGCAGGATTTAATGTCTCGATCAAACCAAGTCCTCCCGCACTGGCATTGGCACTTAGACCACTCATATCCCTAGACGCTACCGGCACGCCGTCCAATACATAAAGAGGTTCTGTAGAAGCATTCATAGAAGCAATTCCACGCACCCGCACTGTAGCTTTAGAACCCGGCTGGGAAGAACTGGCTACTGAACTTAACCCCGGAATATTAGCCTCCATCATCTGTGCTACAGACACAACAGGCAATGACTCCAATTTATCCGTATTCAAAACAGAAGCAGACCCCGTATAAGTAGCCTTCTTAAAATCACCATAACCGGTCACTACCACTTCATCCATCAACTGCGAATCCTCTTTCAGCATCACTCTTATTTGCCCGTTAGCAGGCACTTTCACCTCCGCCGATTTCATACCGATGTAACTGATTACGATAATATCACCCTGTTTAGCATCAAGAGCGAAATTACCTTCAATATCGGTAATCATACCGGTATTGGTTCCCTTGATGATTACGGACGCCCCGATTAAAGGCATTCCGTTAGCATCCTGCACATTACCTGAAACATGTTTTTTCTGCTGTACGCTTTCCACACGATCTGAAACCGGAGAAGATAGTGCATGGTTTTCCACTGCGAGCACGGAGCTCAATCCTGTAATAGACATTGCCGAATAGGCAACTACAAACAAACATCTGCATTTGTCTGTAATTCGAGAGTGTGTGTCTTTATTCCTCATAAAATTGAGTATATTTATAAATACCATATATGAGTTCAGCTTATTCATACCATATTCCAATCGTCATTCTGTCACTGAATAAGCCTAATCTTTCTCCGTATTACATTAAGGTTGTGACAAATATATAAATTAAAATCTATAAAAGAAACAAAATGAAAATTTTTTTCTCCTCATATCGATAAATAAAAATACAACATTCATCCAAATAAAAAATGTGCCAAAAGTATTTACTACCTTTGGCACATACCCACCCGGCTGTTTGATATATCAATAAACCGCCGAAGCGATCACTTGTATAAACAAAATAAGGAACACCATTGCAATCGGATACACCGTAGCATATGCAACACTCGGAATATTACTATCTACCATGGAATCGGCTGCCGCAAGACCGGGCGTACTGGTCATACCACCGGTGATGGTGCCCAGCAAATCCAACAAACTGATTTTAAAGACCAACCTGCCAACCACAACGGCAACCAGCATAGGCACGACAGTAATGGCCGCCCCCCACTCCGAACAATAACAATCCGCTCTCCTGAAAAGTAGCCACCAGATTCTTACCGGCAGAAGTACCGACCTCAGCCAAAAAAAACAGCAATAAGCCCAACTGACGTAACAACTGATTGGCAGGACCGGACATAGACCACAATATAGGTCCTGTCTTTCCCACGGCACTCAGCAGCAATGCCACCATCAGCACTCCTCCGGTCAATCCGGGTGAAAAGGAAACGCTGTCTGAAAATGAAATATTTATTTTGCCGAACAATACACCTAATACAATCCCCATAGCTATCGGGAAGAAATCAGTATCAGACAACTGTTTGGCATTATTCCCCAACAAACGGGCAACGCCTCTGAGTCCTTCCCGTTCACCGACCACCATCAGCTTATCACCGAATTTCAAGGCCAAATCCGGAGAAGGTGACAAGTCTATGCCGCTTCGACGGATACGGGTTACCGTACAACCAAAGTTACGTTGTAAATTCAGATCCCCCAATTGCTTGTTTATCATATCTTTCTTTGTCAGCAATAAAGATTCAATCTCCTGTGTCTGATCCAGAGGCAATTCACCTTCCTCCCGTTCTCCAACCAATACGGCAAACTGATTCAGCGCTTCCTCACTTCCCACCGCCTGCACATAGTCCCCTTCCAGCAACATGGTATTCGCTTTAGGCATCAATATAGAATCCTCATGCTTTACCCGTGAAATGACGGCCCCCGTCATGGCACGTGCATTTATTTGCGCCAAAGTACGTCCGAATACCGCTTGATTGGTCACTCTGAAAATGCAAGTTGTCAGTTCCGGAAAACCGCTGCGCCGTTCCAGTTCCAACCTGCGCGCTTCTTTATCCAGATCCACCCGCATAATCTTGGGTAACAGCTTCACAAACAAAATCACCCCTATCACTCCAAACGGGTAAGCAATACCGTATGCAATGGAAGCCAACGGTGAATTTGTACTGTCTATAGCTACCGCCAGACCGGGCGTACTGGTCAATGCCCCTGCTATCAATCCCACCACACTGGGCGTATCAATGTCAAAAGCATACTTCAGTCCTACCGCCGTCAGACAGGCAGAGCAAATAATAAGCATAGTGATAAGAATCAGTGTCTTTCCTTTACTTCTGAAAGAATCGAAAAATCCGGGACCGGCCTGAATACCGATGGTAAAGATAAAAAGCACCAGACCGAAGTTCCCCAATTCTTTAGGAATGATCACACCGAAATGTCCGAAAAGCAAGGCAATGAAGATAACGGCCGACACATCCAGCGACAACCCTTTATCTTAATCCTCCCTAGCATAAACCCAACGCTACAATAAGGAAGAGCGAGAAATAAGAAGAATGCAGTAAATCAATTAACATATTTTTAAGAGGTTAGTTTCAGAGCACAAAGATATGTAAAAATGCCAAATGCTGAAACTTTCCCCTTACTATTTGCAGAAACCATTCCTCCTATTGCACATCCAGCGCATCCAGTGCCAGCCCCTCCATATCCGGAGCGGAAAGCACCACCTTATAATAGCCGGCATTGATATATGTACCCGTCGTTGTACTCAGCATACGCCACTTTCCGGGAGTTTCGGCAAAAGTCAGATGATCCTCCTTCAGTACCACCCCTTTGGAGTCGATGAACTGCATACGCACCTTCATAGGCTTCCCCGTAGCGTTCATGTATTTAAAACGAAGGGCATAGACCTGTGCCAGACCGGTAGAGATATTCCAGGTAATACTGCTTTTCTCACCTTTACCAAAGAAGACACCGGTTTGTTTCTTGACCTCTTTCTTTATAAACTTGCCTTTCAACATAGCGTCCTCGGCTTGATAAGTCACATTGGCACGGGCATTTTTATCTTCAGGCAATAATTCTTTGGGAGTCTTTTCCATCACATCCTTGTCTTGGGCAGCCCAGCTGAAACTTACATTCCGGTCATCAGCCCCTTGATTAGCAACAGGCTCCACAGAAGCGGCCGAAGCTATCGCAATGCCACAAATCAGAGCTTGCCCCGCTTTCACCTCCGGAAAATCAATCTTCAAGACCCCACCTTTCACAACTGCATTCACCACCTTTTTGCAAGCGCCGTCATGCCCCGCTTCAGCCCATACATCCAAGTCATCCAGAAGCACTTTATCATTTACCGCTACATCAAAAATACGCAAGCCTTCACAATCCGTCTGTACACCGCCTCCCGTACCATGCCAGGGCTCTGTAAAATAAAGTTCCACACGATATTCGCCATCCGGAACGGGAAAGCGGAAATTCAGTTTATGGCGTCCGAAACGGAAAGTCTGGAACAGCTCCCAATCCCTAGTGCCATGAATGGGATCATTCGTGGTACGCTGGCTCGCCTGATAAGGGCTCAATAACTGCACACTATCCGACGGATGGATAAACGATTCCGCCCACGAATGAGAATAACGGCTGTTATCCTGCGCCCAGACCTGACCATACGTATCCGTATAAGCATCTCCCCCGCAATTCAAACGATAAAGATACGTATATCCCTCAGCTCCTTTCAACAAATCAGTTCCGTTCAACCGGTCGGCAGCAACAGGCACTATAACAGAACCACGGTAAAGAGCCTCAAAATGAGGAGCTTTCTCCAAACCGTCCAGCACCAGCACATCTTCCGCTGCCGGTTTTCCTTTAAAGTATCCCACGGCACGAAGCACATTATAACGGATATCACGGTTCTCCCACATAAAATGAGTACCTACCCCATGATTCAGTTTCCGTCCCAAGTATTCAGCATCCACCGCATCATTGTACAGCAACACACTGTCACAATTGCTGTACGCCTCAATGGTAGCCCGTCTGCGGCCTGTTGCAAAACGGTCTTCCCACGTGTGGGATGCCAGATAGACCATCGGATCTTCGGAAGCCGGCACATAGTTGGCACGATACATATAATATACATCCAGCGGTTCTTCCCACGGAGTAACCAGTCCTTTATAATTAAACGGTCCCACCTTATCTATCCGGCGATACGCTTCATCCGGCTGGCGGCGTCCCGGATTATCATGACTGCTGAATATCCATTGGAATTGTCCGCACACACTGTCCTTTGCCTGTTCCGCCAATCGGATCTTGGTTTCCATCAACCGGCACATACGTTCCTCGCTCCATACGCCGTTCGCGTCAAAGCAGCCGGTTCCGCATGCAGTCCGATACTGCGCCATGCGCCATACTCACCATTCAACAACTGATTCTTCTGTGACAATTCACGGCCATACTTATTCACATCACCACCATAGGTTCCACTCCAGTTCTGAATAACATTCCAATCTGTTCCATCACCACCGTTACACGTGGTAATCACACGCATGGTACGCGCCGTAGGATCCATTTCACGGATAATCTCACTACACTCCTCGGCAAACTCCTTAGGCAGCGTGCTTTCGTTCTGCAATCCCCACATCACCACACTGGGCGAGTTGCGGCGTTCCTTCACCCACTGGCGGAGCAGTTTCTTGAAATTCTCACGAAATTCCGGAGTATCATACCACACGTGGGCCGAGAACTGAGTCCACCACAAGACCCCTTCCTTGTCCCAATACTTCTGATAATCCAGGTGATGGGGCTGGTGAGCGTCACGGAAAGCGTTGAAGCCCGCCGCACGGATCTGTTTCACACGGGCTGCCACCTGCTCACGGCTGAAAGCATGACTTTGTCCGAACTGGTGTTCATATTCACATACCCCATTGATAAAGACAGGCTGTCCGTTCAGATAGAACCGTCCGTCACCGTCCTTCCGTTTCACCGGCCAACTGACGGTACGGATACCAAAGGGCGTACTAATCTCATCCGTAGTACTCTTGCCACGCTTTATCATACTGGCCAGTTTATACAAATAAGGATTCTCCGTACTCCATAAGACAGGATTCTGCACCGGCGATTGTTGCTTCACCACTTCCTTTCACCCGGCTGCAAAGTCACCTTCTCCGTCAGGCGGAACACCTGCTTGCCATCCGCATTACTGAATTTATTAACCACTTCCACCGTTTCGGCAGTCTTCCCGTAATTTTTCACCTCCGTTTCTACAAAGACAGTTCCCGCCTTATCATCATTCCAGATATGCACTCCGAAAGGTTCGATGCGTATTTCATCCGTAGCCTCCAGCACCACGGGACGGAAAATGCCCAAAGGCTGGGAACCTTCACTGAATCCCCATTCCGAAGAACAACCACCGCATACCCAAGGCATATCGGCTATCATTTCAGGATGCTCCGCTTTCACCACCAGTCTGTTCTCTCCCGGCTTCAACGCCTCCGTCACATCCAGTGTCAACGTAGTACGCCCTACGGGATGACGGCCGAAGTCCTTTCCATTCAATGTAACAGTGGCATACGTTCCCACTCCCTCAAAACGAAGGAAATAACGTTTTCCGAATGAAGAATCGGAAATTGGAAATTGAGAATTATCCAGCGTGAAGGTCTTTTCGTACATGGCAGTACCGTGCAAGTTACCATGCGTCAGTTGGCGGTAACCATAGTAATCGTCCCAGTTATGAGGAATATTTCTTCTACCACTTGCTTTTGAGCATTGTCCGTATTTTTCAGATGATGCACTTTTGCTTCCGTCAGCCATGTTTTCCATCCTTTATCCAGTTCCATCACCATCCGGCGGTTCTTCACCTCCCGTTCCGGGAAATGCACTTGCGAACGTCCCATCGGCTTGCTGGTCGCAATGGCTATACCACGTTGTTCCGCGTCATTCACGGCACAATAAAAATGATACACCACCCCATTGTGTTTCACCACATAACTTTTATGAGCGAACAATTCATCATAGTCTTTGGAAGGGATAATCAAATCCGCTCCTTTCCAATCGGTCCAGTGCACCAGGTCATAACTGGCAGCAAATGTATTGAATGCCTTGTATTTGCGGCTCGGTTCAAAGCCGAGAAGTAGAACATGACATACACGTCGCCCATTTTCTGGATATGCGCATCCCCCGTGATGGTTCCGTCCGCTTCGTGTGCAAAGACCGGATTGCCCGGATAGCGTTTCCACTTCTTCATATCCTTTGACAAGGCGATACCCACCCGTTCCGCTTTCAAATCCGTTTCCGGATGCCGTCCTGCCGCGTTATAGAACATGACGAAAGGAGCGCCCAGTGTTTTCTCCTTATCCCAATAGACCACACTTTTGTACTGGGTCAGCTTTTCCCACCATTGCGCGTCTTTATCATGGATACTCATCACAGGCTTGTCCTGTGCCTGCCACTCATGAGCGGAACCCAAAGGCCGGTCTGTCCAGGCCAAACCGATATACAGCGGCTTGTTCACCGATTCATATCCGGTCCCTTCCCCACCCAGATAAGTCATCCAATGCTTGCCTTTATACGTCTGCAGGGCATAGCTTCCTCCCCACTCCATATCCGGCAATGCAGGGAAACCACCACGCTGGTTGCAATCCCAGAATCCGTCACGATAAGACAAGACACGTCCCAATGTACGCCATTCCAACAGATTATCACTTTCGGCTATCCATGTTTCGTATCCACGCCCGTCCAGTCCGCTCTTACCATTATAAACCACGTAGGTCATATACCACTTATCCCCTTCGCGGAACACGGTAGGGCAGTCTATTTTATGCTTGTTGTCGGCAGGAGCTACAGCCAGCCCATATTTATAAGGAGTCTTGGCTTCCTCATAAATCTGCTCCATGCGATTGCGGAACTTCACGTTGGGCGTATGTTCCCAATGACAACAGTAAAAATGCCAATATCAATATCTTCTTCATAATTATCTTTTTTATCTATTGGCAAGACGGATAAAAGAAGAAAATGTACCCATTCAGAGAACTTTTATCTCATTCTCTATTCTTACCATCACATAGCAGGGGTCAGCTCAACATTCAATCCCAAAGCAGAAGCAATACGATAAAAGGTAGAAACCTTAGGCTCTGTTTTTCCTGTTTCCACACGGGAAATATAAGACTTATTAGTCCCTATCTTTTCGGCAAGTTCCGCCTGTGTCATATTTGCTTTCTTCCTTGCCTCTTCAATTATTTGCCCGGTAAAGAAAGCATTAGCCCTGTCTTCGGCAGCCTTACGCTCCGGAGTCCCTTCTTTGCCAAACACAGCATCCAACTGTGCATCGACATCAAACATCTTTAGTTCTTTTTCGCTCATAATATTCTTTCTTTAGTTTTAATGCTTTATCAATTTCTCTATCTGGTGTTTTCTGCGTCTTCTTTTGAAAGCCATTGAACAATATAACAATATGCCCTTCATCATAACAGAAGAAAATCCTATAGATATTACCTTGCCACTCTATTCTTAACTCATACAGACCCTCTTTAAGAAACTTCACATACTTTGCCGGTAGTCTATCTTGAGTCTTCAATAAGAGTAATCCATATAGGACTTTTTCTTGCGTACCTTTATCCAGAGTATCAAAAAAATCTTTATAGTAGTTTTCGTATGCTATTATCTTTCTGCTCATACGACAAAAATAGAAAAAGTTTATCAGTTAAGCAACTTTTCCTTATAAAAATCTTAGAACTATGTACAAAAATGGCGTAAAATTCTCAAGATATACTTGAAAATTTTACGCCATACTGCGATTCCGGCCTCTGGAATTAAGGCTACTAATAGAACATCCAGTCCATCGTTTCCTCCGCACCTGCCAGTCCCGCATTACGCGGAGTCACCTGCGCGTCCGTAAATCCCAGCACCATCGTATATCCTTTCGGCAGCAACAAGGTATGCTTTCCGGTCTCAAAATGATAAGCATGTACATTCGCCAGCGGCATACCCGCTATGCGTATGGCATTGGTCAGTTTCGGTTCCGCCTGACCGTAATCATTGGCAGAAGCGTCCGTTTCCAGTTTCGGGGCTTTCGCATACTTCTTCTGGTCATCACGGAAATAACCTACCAACAAACTCACCGGAGCAGCCGCTTCAAACTCTATTGTCGTACCTTCCTTGCGCTGCACATCCCCGTTCATTCTATAAGCAGTCAGCCCTTCCAGCTCGGCGGCCAGCGCATCCACCTTGCCCGGTACATTGGAGAACAGGCTTGCCCCCGTCGCCAGCTTCACCGGAGCCAGTCCGTTCAGGATCTTCACATTTGCGGCGGACAAAGGTTTTATCTCAGCTGCACTTTCCGTCACCTTACCTGCCGCCCTATCTTTCAGCAACTGCAAGTTCGCCTTGAAATTAGCCAGCTCATTTTCATAATGCACCAGCATCTCTTTCCAGGTCTTGTTCTTGCCACCGTCACCACCTATAGGAATACGGCGTTGCGCGGTCTGCATACTGTTGGCATAATAATAAGTACTATCCGTCAATGCCACCAGCTTGCGGTAATGCTCCAGACTTTGTTCCATCAATGGAATAGCGGCATCCAGTTCATTCAGATCCTTTCCCCACTGATAGTTCAAGACACGCTGAGCAGCTTTCACTTTCAGGTTAAAGGCATAAGCAAATTCACGATAGCAATGCATGTCATTCCGCAAACGTCCGAACTCCTCTTTATTACGAGTCACCGCTGCGGCAGCCTTGTCAATGGCCGCCACCGCCTTGTCACCGTGTTCCACCACCTGCGCCACAATATCCAGCGGCAATTCGCCCACATGCGGCTGTTTCTTCCATTCCTTCTCCACATATTCTATCAGCTTCTCGCCCTCCGGCCCGCAACTCTCATAAAATCCCGGATAAATGGTATATTTATAAGGATTCACCAACTGGCTCATAAACATACCCAGCAACAAAGTCTGCCGGTTCCCTTCCGTGATGCCGAAACGGCGGAGCAACTTCGGAGCAATCTCTCCACTCTGCTCGTATGCCTCCAGAATATCTCCGGCTTCGGCAGGAGTCGTACCATAAAAATCGCCCAACTGCTTGTTCCAATATTCCACTTCGGATGAACGGTCCCGATGACAGTTCCATGCATAGCGTCCCCAGGTCTTGTACCATATCCAGTCACGGTCCAGCTGATACTCCCGTTTGCCATCCGCCAGTTTGTCCGCCGTGTACGGCCAGTCCCAATAAGAAGCCTGCGGATACAGATGCAGGGCATTGGCTCCATGTACATTGTGCATGGCATTCACCGCCTTCTGTACAAAGTCGGGAGATCCCCAACGCCACGGTTCCAAGTTTGCCAGAATATGCACATTACTGATATGAATACTTCCCAAGGCACTCAAGTCCGAGTGTATCTTGGACCAAGGTCCGCGCGGTTCGTAAGTAGTCAGTGACTCACCATTGTATTTATGCATGGTATAGAGGTTCTTGTATAACGGCAGTGCCGCATCCATCACCATCTTGCAGTCCGTATCATGCGCACGCAGCAAAATGGGCGGTTCGTCCGTACGTCCCAGTGCCTTCAGTCCGTCCTTCACTCCCGGAATAATGGTTTTGGTGAACCACTCCACATCATCCTCGTAGGTATCCATCGCTTCCCCCAAGCATACCAGCAGACCTACATTGGGATATTTCTATAAACGCGGCCACCGACTTACGTGTATAATCACTGATCAGCGGAGTAATGGGACGGTTACGATCCTGTGTTTTCAATCCGTAATGCTCGGCAAAAGGCTTGCTTAACAATATATTATAAAACATCTGGATCACAAAGATACCACGTTTGTCCGCTTCAGCAGTCAGGAACGAGAACATTTCCTCATTTTTCTTGAAAGTTTCCTCATCCACCTCTACGGCAAAAGGATACTCTTCCAGCTTCACCAAGGAAGCAAACGGATGCCCGTTCCACAGATACAAGGAATTCATGCGGTTTTCCACCAGCATATCCAGATATTTTATCCATTGTTCCTTATCATAAAACCAAGGGAAGCTCTCCGGCGTATAGGGATACTCATACACCCCTCTTCCGGGCAGGTATTCCATTTTCTGAATCCCTACACAACCTCCGCGAAGCACCATTTCCGGAGCATCCGTCAGCTGTGCCGGAAACTTCAAATCCTTGTATTGCCCTACATGATCTATCAATTCCCGACAGCCGTAAATCACACCGCTTCCGTCGTTTCCTGTCACCGTAGTCATGTTTCCACGGGTAGAAATGGTAAACCCCTCCTTTTTCAGTCCGGCAGTATCAGCAGCCTGTTCCAGACGGATGCATACCTCATCTTTATCCATACCGGCAGTATCCGACAACATAACAGACGAATACCCCGCATCTTCCAGCGCTTTCTTCAAATGTTCTCCTGCAAACAGCACCCGGTTCGACGCCTCCTGCGGCATCACAATATTCACATTGGGTTTCTCGCACCCCCATAACACGCACATACATGCGACAAGTGTTCCTAGCCTGATATTTTTCATTCTTTTCATATAAATTATTTACAGTTAGACGAAAAAAACAACAAGACGTACTCACAAGACCTCCGCCAATCGTCAAAAAGCGAAGAAAAAGCACAAGCTATCACAAAAAGAAAAAAGCTGATGAACAAACGGGGGCAAACTCAACTTTTAAAAGGAAATGTATTGTGGAACAGAATTACCTAACATTAAAAACGAAAAGAACAATGAAAAAGAAATCTAACCTGACCCTATTTATGAAACAACTTATCCGGTCGCTAAAAGAAGAAGAGCGTTTCAGTACCGCCCACATCTACCAAAGCACCCTGAACGCCTTCATGCTCTTCTGCAAGACCGATGCCATCCGGTTCAACCAGATGGAACGTTCACGCCTGAAACAATTTGAGAACCACCTGCGCAACAAGGGATGTACCTGGAACACCGTCTCCACTTATATGCGTACCTTGCGAAGCATCTACAACAAAGCCGTGGACGATGGTCTGGCGGAAGAAAAGCCCCGTCTTTTCCGTCACGTATATACCGGCGTAAAAGCCAATACCAAACGTGCCCTCGATGCCAAAGACATGAGCAAATTACTAAGTGCCTCCCTTCCACGCCCCCTGCCGCAAAGCATGAAAGAGAGCCGGGCATGGATTACCCTGATGTTCCTGTTACGCGGAATGCCCTTTGTGGATCTGGCACACCTGCGCAAAACAGACCTGCAAGATTCCGTTATCTCCTACCGCCGCCACAAAACAGGAGCCCTGCTCACCGTCGAGATTCCTCCCGCTGCCATGAACCTTATCAAACGGTATCAAAATACAGACTCCGCCTCCCCCTACCTGCTTCCCATTCTCAGTGGAAACCGGAAAAGCGAAGAAGAGTATGCAGAATACCAACATGCCTTGCGGAAACTGAACTATGACCTGAAACAACTGGCGGTATACTGCGGAATCAAACTCAACGTCAGTTCCTACACCAGCCGCCACACTTGGGCCACTTTGGCTAAATACTGTCACTTTTCGGAACAATTGATTTGTGATGCCCTGGGGCACTCCTCCACAAAGGTGACCGAAACCTATTTGAAAAGCTTTAAAAACGATGAATTAGACAGAGCAAATAAAGTAATAATTAATCACATTAGCATTTCTATATAATCAATTTTAAAACTTCACATTACATTATAAAACAACAAATTAAAGACTGTTACTTTAGAAGTAACGGAACAGATTTTGGAAGCAAAAGTATACAAACTTTAAATACAGTGCAAGATTTCTACACTTTTTTTTCGTTTTTATTTTAAAAATTTTTTTTATTCCGCATATACCTCTCCCTACCCATACTCCGATTGTCAATATGAGTGAAGCCACATTTCCGGTCTTTTATCTTCTCTAACAGCCACTAAATCTTTATCTTACTGCTGTTTTCATGTTTTTTTCGCCTCCCTCCTCCCCTTCCGTTACTTCTAAAGTAACAGAAAAAAAACAAAACAAAAATATTGACAATGCGACATTCTTACTTATTTATAATAGCAATCATGCTGGCAGTTATGACTCCGCGTATAGCCCCGGCTCAAAGTATCGCTGTAAAAAGCAATGTTCTTTATGACCTTACCGGCACTCTCAACCTGGGAGGAGAAATAAGGTGTGACGACACCCATTCATTCAATCTGAGTGTCAACTATAATCCCTGGAATCTGGGAGAAAACAAAAAAATGAAGCACATTCTGATCCAGCCCGAATACCGTTGGTGGCTCAATGAAACATTCATAGGAAGTTTTTTCGGGGTGCAAGCCCATTTCGCCCAATACAATTTCGGTGGAACCACTCCTTTCACCACGGTCAAGAACAACCGTTATCAGGGTAATCTGATAGGTTGCGGCATTACCTATGGACACCAATGGCTGCTCAGCACATTCTGGAGTCTTGAAGCAAGCATATCTGTCGGATACGCCCATCTCACCTATGATAAATACGGTCCCGCCAAAGGAGACGCACTCATTGAGAAATCCCACTCCAACTATGTCGGACCTACCCAGCTAGGCATATCATTCATTTATTTCATTCAATAAATATAAAAGCAAATATACCCTATCAGTCATGAAACTCAAGACAAACATACTATTCAGTCTTTTATTATGCGGCACCTTTGCCACTGCACAAAACCTGAAACTCGATATCCTGCCTCCTTCCGTTACTCTCGGACAGGACTCTGCCACAGTGTCCATGAAAATGACCTTCAATGTTCCCCAAATGGACACCAAAAGCCATATCCGCCTCACTCCTGTCCTCACAGACGGAACCCGCACGGCAGAACTCCCTCAAATCCTGCTGAACGGAGAACGTGCACACCGGCTATACCGCACCCTGGCGCTCAACAAACGAAGAGGCAAGGCAGATGTAACTCCCGTATTTACCGCTATCCCCCTGACAGACAGCGATCAGACTATCCACTACCGTGCTTCCCTTCCGGCAGCCGACTGGATACAGTTCGCCACCCTGAACCTCAAGAAGGAAGTCATCAACGGCAGCGGAGAGAAAGTACAAAGCGAAATATCCCCATTCCGGACACAGCACCCCATATAGCAACAGCAACAGATCATTTCGTTCCCCAACGGGACAGGAACCGGGAAGCTCCTATGGCAGCCTCCTCCCCCTCTGCTCCCGTTGTTCCGGAACACCATTCTGTTTCCCCTGTTCCGCACGCACCCTCTGCCAAACCGTATTTCAAGGGAAGCTATGTATCTCCCGAAAGCGATGCCACCGATGAGCGCAACCAGAAAGAGCTGAACTTCAGTCTGGACGAAGCGCGTGTCATAGCCGAAATCAATCCGCAGATGCTTTCGTTACGCGAGCTTTACACCGTAGCCATCAGCTACAAGAACACTCCGGAACAGTTCTACAAAATCATAGACATCAGTGTCAAGATATATCCGGCAAGCCCCGTTGCCAACCTCAACGCCGCTGCCGCCGCCATCGAACGGGGCAACACACAGGCAGCCGGCCGCTATCTGCAAATGGCTTCCCATGAAACGCTTGCCTACAAGAACTGCCGTGGAGCCTACGAGCTGTTGTGCAACAACACCTACGAAGGCATCCGCCTGCTGAAAGCCGCCAAAGCCGAAGGCTCGGAAGAAGCCACCTATAACCTGAAAATATTCTTTGAATCCAACCAAACCAATATACAATAAAACATGAAAACCCGGTATGTCCTTTCTTGTCTTCTGCTCGGCAGCGCCCTTTCCGTTTCCGCACAGAAAACGGCTGTCAAAAGCAACCTGCTTTCCGCCGCCAACGGTGCGCTGAATGCCGGTGTGGAATATGCCTTCGGCCCCAAATCCACATTCGATTTGTCCGGCAGCATACGCCCGTGGAAACGCACGGAAGGATATGTCAACAAATATTGGCTCATACAACCTGAATACCGCTACTGGACTTGCCAGAAATTCAACGGCAGTTTTTGGGGAGCCTATCTCAACGGAGCGCAGTTCAACGTAGGAGGAAAAAAGATGCCTTTCGGACTCTTCCCCTGGCTGAAAGAGCACCGGTATGCAGGCTGGCTGGCAGGCGGAGGCATAAGCTACGGATACCACATCATGCTCAACCGCCACTGGAATATAGAAGTTTCCGTCGGTGTAGGGTATGAATATATCGACTATAAGAAATATAAATGCCCCGACGTGTGTGCCGAGCTACTGGAAAAAGGCCATTATCACTATTTCGGCCCCTCCAGAGCATCCCTGAGTATAGTTTACATATTTAACTAAAGAGCCATGAAATACTTATTCTATTTTATATCATTTATTTTTCCCGCGCTTTGCTCATCGGCGCAACCGGCAGAACGGGACAGTTCGATTTACATCGCCTCCTCCCGGCTCTACCGGATGGGAGAAAGTCTGGTAGTGTCCATGCAAGTAGACATTACCAGGCAGATTCCCTCCAACGAATCAGTCATACTGTTCCCCGGCTCAGCGACAGCCTGGACAACTTCATCCAGCTTCCCGCCATCTATGTGAACGGTCGTAAACAGCATATTTTCTTCCAGCGTGAAACCGGCAGACAGGAAAAAGACTATGAAGAGTTACGCCGCCGCAATGACCGCAAACAAAGCGTACACTACTTGCGCAGCATCCCCTTCACCCACTGGATGAAGCATGCCTCCTTGCATCTCATCGAAAAAGAATGCGGATGCGGAGTCCCCGCCATACAGACTCCACCTATCTGACCCGCCTGAACATCCTTCCCGATATCCATCCGCACGTAGCGTTCATCACTCCGCAGATGGAAGAAAGGAAAGTGCGCGAAGAAAGCGGACGTGCCTATCTGGACTTCCCGCTCAACGAAACAACCGTCTATCCCGAATACAGAAACAATCCGGCCGAACTGGCAAAGATAAAGCGCAGTATCGACCTGATAAAAAACGATACCAATGTAGTCATTTCGCATATTGACATTCACGGATACGCCTCTCCCGAAGGCCCCTACTCCAACAACGAGCGTCTGGCGCGGGAACGGACCCGGACCTTGAAGACTATGTATGCAGCCAATATGCTTTCAACGATACATTGTTCACCACCCATTACACCCCCGAAGACTGGGACGGATTTGTCAAGTTGCTGACCGACACCGTTATCACCCATCGCGAGGAACTGCTACATATTGCAGAAAGCAAAAGCAGCCCCGACGGGAAAGAACGGAAAATACGGAAACGTTATCCCGAAGAGTTCCGTTTCATCCTGCAACACTGGTTCCCCGGCCTCCGCCATTCAGACTACACCATCCACTATGTGGTACGTCCGTTTACGGTAGAGCAGGCCAAGCAGGTATTCCAAAGCAACCCCAAGAATCTGAGTATTGAAGAGATGTTCCGCATAGCCCGGACTACCCTGCCGGCAGTCCGGAATACAATAAGATTTTCATGACGGCGGTTCTGCTAAATCCGGAACACCCCGTTGCCAATCTCAATGCAGCCTGCATCCTGCTCTCGCAGGGAGATACCAAAGGCGCCTCACTCTATCTGGACAAAGCCGGTGAGACTCCCGAAAAGACCCTTTTACAAGGTATCATGCAAATGCTGAACGGGAACTATACCGAAGCGGAGAACCTGCTGCACAAAGCGGAAGAAGCAGGACTGCCCCAAGCAAGTGAAAACCTGAAGATATTACATGAGATTTACTAATCACATTTTTAACTAAAACATTTTACATTATGAACAAAAAATTATTATTATCCTTCACTCTTGCAGCTGCAATGACAGGATGTATCAATGATTCAGATGTTCCCTCAGGAAACGGAGACAATCCGGCTACCGGAGCCAGAGGAGGAAACATGGAGATTTCATTTCTAGTTCCCAACTCTTCCAACGGCAGCCGTGCCGCTTCCGCCGAAGACTCCGGAGTTCTACGAAGACGGTACCGCCGAAGAATACAAGGTGAGCAATGTAACCCTCTATCTGTTTGACTCTTCCAGCAAGAATCTGGTTACTACCATCAATGTAACCAAAGCGATCTGGGCGCAGGCACTTCCAGCGGAGAGAGCAGCAAAGAAGGACAAACCATTGTCTATCCTTGCAACAAGGAAATCACAGTAAAACCGGGCAACTATGACATCCTTGCCGTAGCCAACGGTTCACAGACCTTCGAAATAGGTCAGGAATCCACATTATTGGGACAGATTGACGCCTCCACCTATGGAAACGGCATGATAACCAGCGTACCCGGAAGCGGTTTCATCATGTCCAACCGCGGCTCGGCCAATATGAACATCACCGTAGAGTCTCCCGAAGAAAGCGACACCAAAGCACACGTCAGAATCAATCTGGAACGTGCCGTTGCCAAACTGATGGTCAGAAATGACAGCAAGGAAATCTACACGTTGAAGAATTCTGCCGGAGTGACTTACGCCACAGTCCGTCTGAACAACTACAAATTCATCAACCTGGCAAACAAGTTCTACACCTTCCGTCATGTCGCTACACTGGATAACGCTCCTGAGACTCCGTCAGCTCCGTCATCTTACAGCGTGGAAGCAGGAAACTTCGGTAACATCGCCGACAACAACGGTTACCTTATCGACCCCTATTTCTTCGACAAGACCGTAGCTGGAGCCACTACCAATTTCACAGGCGGTTCATTCTACACCAACCACCTGTCAAAACAGACAGACAGCAACTGGTCGGGCCTGGCCGATGCAGGAAAGTACGTTTCCATGTACTGTCTTGAAAACTGTATGTTCCGTCCGGCACAGAACACAGTATACACCACCGGTATCATGCTGAAAGGTACATTTACCCCCGAAGCTTCACAGACCATCGGTAATAACGGTAATCCGGTAGAAGACCCGCTTGTATTCAACACACTGTATTATTTCAACTATAAGTTCTACACCACACTGGCAGCTGTAGGCAAATATGGCGATGCCAATATTGATAGTTTGACAGAAGAATCCAGTGATGCAGAACTGGCAGCCAAGCAGATTACCCGTTTCACCAAGAACGGAGGCAATTTCTCTACCTTCTACAATTACTGGATCAAACATCTTGACAACAACAACCCCACCGTCATGGGCGTCATGGAGTTCGGTATTGTACGTAACAACATCTACTCTGTCAACATCACCAGCATCAAGAACCTGGGTCCCGGCACTCCGGACACCAAACCCGATCCGGATGAAAATAAAGCATTCCTGGACGTAGAATTCGGAGTATATCCGTGGATTGTCCGTGACCAAGATGCCGACCTTGAATAAAACAGTCTCAAAATAGAAAAACAATGAGTAAAACTGCTACTATCCTCTTCGCCCTATGTACTCTTTTCTGTAGTGCATGTTCCTGGGTAGACGATGACCAATCCGATTGCCCCACAGGCTGTTGGTTAAAGTTATCCTATACCTATAATATGCTGAACGTAGATGCCGTGACCACTCAGGTAAAAGATGTCACGCTATTTATTCTCGATCAGGAAGGGAACTATATAGTCCGGGAGGAAGTAGACAGTCTTACATTCCATCAAAATGAATGTACAATCCAAGTCCCCTCCCTGCCTCAGGGAGATTACACCTTTCTGGTCTGGGCAGGATTGGCAGATTCACTTTACCGGCACACTCCCACTTCACTGACACTGTTACGCAATGAGGCGGGAGAACAATCCGAAAAACTTTCATCTCTATTCCACGGGCGGCTGGACAACGTGCATATCAGCGGCGAATATCAGGTTTTGGCTCTCTCTCTTACTAAAAACACGAATATTCTGAGCTGCATATTGCAAAGCCAGTCGGCCGCCCCTCTGGATACAGATGATTTCCGTCTGGAGCTGACAGCCCGCAACGGATGCATGGATCACCGGAACACTCCGACAGACTCCGTTTTCACCTGCTATCTTCCCTTCATGCAGGAAAGTGCCAACTTGGAAGACATACAGGTAGTACATGCCGGAATGAATACATTGAGATTGATGGAGAATGACGACACCCGCCTACGGTTAATCTATCAACCTAGTGGAAAAGAGATTTTCGATATTCCGCTGACACCCTATCTGCTTCTGTCGCGTAATGTCGAAACAACCTACATGCCTCCACAAGAATATCTTGACAGGCAAGACCGCTATAACCTGATATTTTTCCTGAGCCCGACAGAGGATCCGCAGAAACCTTACATATGTTTACAAATGCAAGTAAACGGCTGGATAATACGTATAAATGATGCAGAATTAGATAAATAATCTTTCTGTTTTGAACATTTCAATCTATATTCGATTCCGTTATGAAAATTACTTATTATGTAAAATCTATAATACGGAACCTTATGAGAAATAAAAAAAAATTCAACGAGTTTATGAACAAATGTAGATACTAATTGAAAAGTGCGCCAATATTCCAGTTGAAAATTGCGCCACCATAGGATAAGTATAATGACCTTTGTATAATCCAAATGCAAAGGTAAAATGAAGACTATGGTAGAAAGACAATCAATAATACACATGTATAGAGTATGCGGTTATAGCAAACGGCGTATCTCTCGTGAACTTCATGTCAGCCGTCATACCGTTGACAATATTCTTTCAAAGTACGAATCAGCCATCCGCACGGACAATCCAGAAGAGGCTTTTGAGTGATTTGCTTACCATCCAGCCCAGGTATGACAGTTCCAAACGCCGCCCTCGCCGCCTTACACAAGAGATTAAGGATAAGATAGGATTTTGCCTGAAGAAGAATGCCGTTAAGATAGCTACCGGACTTCGCAAACAGCGCATGTTGAAAAAAGGATATCCACCAGTTTCTGTTATCTCAAGGATACACCATCAGTTACGCCACAGTATGCAGTTATATAAAAAAAATATAGAGTCATACAAAGAGAAGAAAAAGAGCGAAGCCTTTATCCGGTTGTTCTATGAGCCTGGATGCATTGCCGAGTTTGACTGGGGTGAAGTTCTTCTTTTTTATTGACGGCGTCAAAACCAAGTTTTATCTGGCCGTATTCACTTTCGGGCATAGCAATGGCAGATACGCCTATCTTTTCAGGCATCAGAATACGCTTGCCTTCATGGAATCCCACCGTAACTTTTTCAGGGATACACATGGTGTCCCCGCCATGATGGTCTATGACAATATGCGTGTAGCCGTCAAAAACTTTGTCGGTGGTGATAAGAAACCTACAGAAGCTTTGATGAAGATGTCCGGTTTCTATTGTTTTGAGTACCGTTTCTGTAATGTACGGGCCGGATGGGAGAAAGGACATGTGGAGCGCAGCGTGGAATATGTCAGAAGGAAAGCTTTCTGCCTGACAGACCATTTGGTGATATACATTCTGCCCAGGAGCATTTAAACCGGGGTATGTATGCAGGTCAACAACGAGCAAGGCAGTCTTTCAACAGCGGAGAAAACATCACGTCTGGAAGCTGACCTGTCATCGCTGAAGCCTTTTCCCGGTAATCTGGGCTGTTTTTGAGGTCTATGAGTACATTGTGGATAAATGGTCAACTATCAGCATGAAAAATGTTCATTATTCCGTACCTGATTCTCTTGTGGGAGAAAAAAGTACATGTCAAGGTTTATAGTGAAAAAATCGTCATCCTGCACGGGAAGGAGAAAGTGGCCTCATCAACGCAGTTATTGCGGTGGAGACTGGTGCATCAAGCTGGAGCACTATTTGCGTACACTTTCCCGTAAACCGGGGGCATTGCCCCACTCTGTGGTTTGGCAAAGAGCACCGGAAAAACTGAGAAGGCTGTATGACATCCATTTCAAGGAAGACAACAGGACGTTTGTTCTGTTGCTGGACTATGCCCGAAAAAAATGGATTTTCGGAACGGACATTGTCACGGCATGCAAAGGAGCTGACCGGACGTGGTGTCAGAAAGATATCTCGGACCAGGTAAAGGCCATGCTGCATGGTAGCGTACAGGGAGAAACAGAAGAAACCATGGAACCGCCTGTTCTCCCGGCACAACAGGAGAATATAGAAAGAGAAGCTGTGGATATGCTTGAAGGCATCACGGCGCTCATGACAGGATACAATGAAGTGCATGATATAATACCAACCATTTAAGTTTATAATATATGAAATCAGAAAAAAAACCATTTATGACTATGCTGCAGAACTGAAGCTTCTGTCCTTTAAAGAGGAACTGGAATGCACCCTTTCATTGGCAGCTGAAGAAAACTGGAACCATCTGCAGTTCTTGACGGAATTGCTTGGAAAGGAAAGCGCCAGGAGAAGGGAGTGTAGAAGAAGATCAAGGATAAGATCTGCAGGATTTCCACAAATGAAGTATCTGCATGAGCTTGTTATGGAAGACATGCCCAAAGAGGCACAGGTAATATTACCTGAATTGGAGACACTGGACTTCATCAGACAGGGAAGAAACCTGGTCCTGTATGGAAATCCGGGAACAGGGAAAGACGCATATTGCTACGGCTTTTAGGAATAAAGGCCTGCCAACAGGACTTTACCGTATTGTTTACTTCAGTGCCGGTCCTGCTTGCAGATAAGGGAGGCTAAATCAGCAAAGACACTGAGGACGCTACAATGGGTTTGAAAAATACGATCTGGTCATCTGTGATGAGTTCGGATATGTCAGTTGTGACAAGAAAGGAGGAGAACTGCTTTTTTAACCACCTGTCGTTAAGAGCCGGGAAAAAGGCTACAATCATTACTACTAATTTGGCTTTTAACAGATGGAATGAAATCATAAAGGACAAGGTGCTTGTGGCGGCAAATGGTTGACAGGCTTACATAAAGCTTATCTGGTTAATATGACCGGACTGTCTTATAGGCTTAAGGAAACACAAAAAATGAGACAAGATAAATGAATATTTTAAACTTTAATGCAATTTTGTAACAAATTTATGGATGGAGCTCTTTTCAATT
>VOFK01000221.1_pt1 | contig 133809 bp, 246 predicted proteins | sample 5384121 | NCBI WGS metagenome assembly VOFK01 (sample SAMN12384730, study PRJNA508395) | human gut metagenome | isolation source: healthy gut J | host: Homo sapiens
GAGGCTGACAGTGAAAACAGTGTTCTTTCCTATATAAGACGCGGCAGACACGCGGCTGATAATGTTGTTGTGGTTGCAAACTTCACACCTGTCGAAAGACCGATATATAAAATCGGTGTTCCGCTTGCGGGCGAATATGAAGTAGTATTCCATTCGAGTGCTGTCAAGTACGGCGGAAACAAACGTATTACAAAGAAAGTATACAAGACAAAGAATATGCAGTTCTCAGATATGATGTACACTATTGAAGTTGCTATCGACGGCAATTCAGTTATGTTCCTAAAGAAAAAGCCGGCGGACAAAGCTGCGGCAAGCAAAAAGAAAACGACTACATCAAAAACTGCTAAAAAACAACAGACAAAACCGAAAGTGCAACGGCTAAAAAGCGGCAGTTAAGAAAACAACCGCGACAAAGACCGCTGCGAAAAAAACATCAACAAGGACAAATAAAATCGGCTAAATAGTCGGTTTTAATAAAAATCTAATCAGAAAAATTATAGGGAGATGATTTTATGGTATCAAAGCGATTGCGTTGCAATGATACTTGCAGGCGGTCAAGGCTCAAGACTTGGTGCGTTGACAAAAAATGTTGCTAAGCCGGCAGTGCCTTTCGGCGGAAAGTACAGAATCATAGATTTTCCGCTTTCAAATTGTGTACATTCAGGAATTAATACGGTAGGTGTTCTTACACAGTATCAACCGCTGGAACTAAATAGATATATCGGTAACGGAAACCCTTGGGATTTGGACAGAAGTCATGGCGGTGTTTATGTACTTCCTCCATACCAAAGTGCAAAAGCGGGTGAATGGTATAAAGGTACGGCAAATGCCATTTATCAAAACTTAAGTTTTTTCTTGAAAGCTTTTAAACCTGAAAATGTTCTTATACTTTCAGGCGACCATATCTATAAAATGCACTATGGCGAAAATGCTGAAGGCACACAAGGAATCGGGGTGCGGCTGTAACTATTGCCGTAATGCCTGTACCTTGGGAGGAAGCAAGCAGATTTGGTATAATGAACGTTGACGAAGAGGGTACTATCACAGACTTTGAAGAAAAACCGGCAGAGCCTAAGAGTAATCTTGCGTCAATGGGTATTTACATATTTATATGAAGTGCTTAAAAAGTATTTGGAGGCTGACGAACGTGACCCAAGTTCTGCAAATGACTTCGGTAAGAATATAATTCCTACAATGCTTGAAAACGGCGAAAAGATGGTATCATTCAGATTTGAGGGCTATTGGAAAGATGTCGGCACAATTCATAGCTTGTGGGAGGCAAATATGGATCTTGTTGACCAACCACCTAAGTTTGATCTAAACGACAGAAGTTGGAGTATCTATTCAAGAAATATGGCACTTGCTCCTCATTATGTTGGACAAAATGCTAAGATAACAAATTCAACCGTAACAGAGGGCTGCTTTTATTGACGGCGAAATAAAGCATTCGGTTATTTTCGGCGGCGTTGAACTCGGAGAAGGCAGCGTTGTCAGTGATTCGGTAATTATGCCGGGTGCGAAAATCGGAAAGAATGTTGTAATTGAAAAAGCTGTTATAGGTGCAGACGCAGTTATAGGTGACGGTGCTAAAGTCGGAGTTAATTCTTCGGACGATAACAAATATGCATCAAAATTGTGTACCAATGATCTTGTTCTTATCGAAAGCGGTGCCGAAGTCGGCGTTGAAGAAGATATTTGCGAGGGCAGTATGGTAGAAGCATAGGAAGGGGACAGAGCCAATGAGAGGAGATACTATGGGTATTATTCTGACAAGTAATGACAGAATACCTCCGATTACAGATATAAGAGCAAATTCAGCACTTCCTATCGCAGGAAGATACAGAATAATAGATTTCGTACTTTCGTGTATGGCAAACTCGGGTATAACAAATATCGGTGTTGCAACAGAGGCAAATTACTCATCTTTGATGGACCACATTAAATCGGGTAAGCCTTGGGACCTTGACAGAAAGAATTGGGGACTTAATATACTTCCTCCGAATCTGGAAAAGGTATCATACGGTTCAATAAAGGGTAATATAGATATACTTGCAGGTATAAGCGACTTTATTCACAGAAGTCAGCAGACATATGTAATATTGTCACTCGGTAACAGCATTTACAATATTGACTTTGAAGAAGTTGTAAAAAATCATATCGAAAGTCAGGCAGATGTTACAATTCTTTATAAAGATATGAAAGGTATGCCTGAAAGAGAAATTTCAAGATTTACAACGCTTGAACTTGATGAGGAAAAACGTATTACAGATATTGAGGTTCAGCCGTATTATCCAAAGTCGAGTATGGCAAGTATGGACGTTTACGTTATGGAAAAGGCTTTGCTTGAAAGTATTGTTGACGAATGCAGTGCAAGAGGCGACAGAGATTTCGTAAAGGATGCACTTGTTAAGCTAAAAATGACAGGCCTTAGAATTTACGGATATGAGTATACGGGTTATACTGATAAGATTGATTCACTTAAAGCATATTACAGAAATAATATGAATTTCTTAAATTCGGACATAAGACGTGAATTGTTTAATCCTAAAAATCCTATCTACACAAAGACAAAAGACCAGTCGCCGACTAAATACGGAAGTGACGCATCTGTACAGAACAGCTTTATTTCAGACGGTTGTGTAATTGAGGGTACTGTAATTAACAGTGTACTTTCAAGAGGTGTAAAAAGTCGCAAAGGGTGCGGTTATTAAAAATTCAATCATCATGCAGGATTCTGTGATTGAAGAGGACGTTGAACTTAGTCATGTTGTATTTGATAAGGAAGTTGATATAACAAAAGGAAGAAAACTTATAGGACAAGAGAGCTATCCTCTTGCAATATCAAAAGGAACGAAGATTTAATAATAAAGATTTTAATGACAAATATATAATAGAACTGTTCAAAATTTTGAGCAGTTCTGTTGAAGTTTTACGGAATTTAAGGAAATATTTATTGACAAATAATTCTTATAGAGATAAGATTTAAGCATATAGAAAGGAATAATTTGTTATGAAAGTTTTTATTTGCTACTTCGGAGGCGGCACCTTTTGTTAAAACAGGAGGTCTTGGTGATGTAGCGGGTTCTTTGCCTGCAGCGCTTAACGAAAAAAAGGCGTTGACGCAAGAGTGATTTTTTACCGCTGTACAACTGTATACCGCAAGAATATAAGGACAAGATGAAATATATTGACCATATCTATATCGATATGGCTTGGAGAAAACAGTATGTCGGTGTTTTCGAGTTGAGTATAACGGCTGTAAGTTCTATTTTATAGACAATGAGTTTTTACTTTAACGGCGATAAGCCTTATGACTTTATACACCTTGATTGTGAAAAAGTTTATATTCTTTTCAAAGGCTGTATTGTCAATTTTGCCGACAATAGATTTCAGACCGGACGTTATTAACTGTAACGACTGGCAGACAGGACCGATACCTGTATTCCCTTGATACGTTCCAGGATAATCCGTTCTATCAGGGTATCAAGACTGTTATGACAATTCATAACTTGAAGTTCCAGGGAAGATGGGATTTTCAACAAGATTAAGGACGCAATGGGTATAAGCGACTATTACTTCACTTCCGACAAGCTTGAATTCTACAAGGATGCAAACTTGTTAAAGGGCGGTATGGTTTATGCAAAAAAAGGTTTCTACGGTAAGCTCAACTTACGCAAACGAAATCACAACAGAAGAATACGGAGAGGGACTTCACAATCTTCTTCGTGCAAGACAGAACGACCTTTTGGGTATAGTAAACGGTATTTTTATATTGACTGGGATCCGAATACAGATCAGTCTATTTATCAAAACTATACAGCAAAAAACAGTTCATAAGAAAAAGGCTGAGAACAAGAAAAAAAGCTGCAGGAAGAATTAGGTCTTGAAGTGAATGCCGATAAGATGATGATTGGTATTGTATCACGTCTTACAGACCAAAAAGGTTTTGACCTTGTAGCTTACAAGATTGAGGAACTTTGCAACGGCGGCTGTCAAGTAGTTGTACTTGGTACAGGCGACGAAAAAATATGAAAATCTTTTTCAGACATTATGCTTGGAAGTATCCTGACAGATTCTCGGCACAAATTTATTTTTCAAATGATATGGCACGTAAAATTTATGCGGCAAGTGACGCATTTTTAATGCCGTCAAGATTTGAACCTTGCGGTTTGTCACAACTTATCAGTATGAGATACGGTACTGTTCCGATTGTTCGTGAAACAGGCGGACTTAAAAGACACTGTTATTCCATATAATGAATATACAGGCGAGGGAACCGGTTTCTCGTTCGCAAACTACAATGCAGACGAAATGATAAATATTATTTGGTATGCAATGCAGATTTACTATGACAGAAAAAGACGAGTGGAAGAAAATCGTTGATAACGGTATGGCAGTAGATTACTCATGGAATGTATCGGCTGATAAATATATTCACTTGTATCAAGAACTTACAGGTATATATGATTTACCTGAAAAGAAAAAAAGCCTGCCAGAAAGACAGCCGCAAAAACTACAAAGAAACAAGAAAAAAGGAAACTTTTGAGGACAGTATAAGGGCAGATGCCGAGGTGGCTGCAAAGGCTGCGGCAGACGGTGCAAAAGAGCCTGAAATAGTTGAAGTTAAAAATCCTTTTGAGGAGAAAAAAGCCCCTGCGGCAAAAAAGACAACAACGAAGAAAACAACAACAAGAAAAACAGCGGCTAAAGAAAACAACAACTAGAAAAACAACGGCTAAGTCAACTGCAAAGAAAGCGGTAAAAGAAGAACCTGCAAAGGCTGAACCTGTAAAGCTGAAAAAGGCAGAGCCTGCAAAGACGGCAAAAACAGAAAAAACAGAGTCTGCAAAACCTGTAAAAGCCGAAACAACTAAAGCAGAGCCTAAAAGGCTGAATCGGCTAAGTCGACGGCAAAGACAACGACTAAAGCCGAAACGGTTAAGGAAGGTGCAAAGGCGAAGACAACGGCATCAAAGAAAAACGACACAAAAGAAGACTGTAAAATAAACCAATGATAAGAAATCTTCGCAAGAAATAAGAAGAATTTTAAGGGGTGTAAAATAAATATGGCACAAGCTAAAAAAGTATGGCACAAAATAAAAAACAAAAAAACAACAGCAACAACAAAATTGACGGCGTCGGAAGAAGCATTGAAGAAGAAATTGTAGGTAAGGTAAACAGACATTTCGGTAAAGTTATGGAGGATGCAACTCCTCATATGGTTTATACTGCATGCGCACTTACTGTTCGTGACAGAATTATGGAAAAGTGGGCCGTATCTCATCAGACTGTAAAGAAGATGGGTGCAAAAAAACTTTATTATTTATCATTTGAGTTCCTTATGGGCAGACTTCTTTGCACAAACATTTTAAACCTTATGCAGACTGAAGAATATCAGCACGTTTTAAATGATTTGGGTTACTCACTTCCTGAAATTGCCGAACCTTGAAAATGACGCAGGTCTTGGTAACGGCGGTTTGGGGACGTCTTGCAGCTTGCTTTATCGACTCACTTACAACATTGGATTTGCCTGCATACGGTTGTACAATCCGTTACGAATACGGCTTATTCAGACAAAAAGATTGTTGACGGTTATCAGACAGAACTTCCTGATTCATGGCTTGATAACGGTAATGCGTGGGAAATCGCAAGACCTGAAGAAACTGTTGAAGTTAAATTTGGCGGTGAAGTTTATACTGATTGGGTAGACGGTAAATTTACTTGCCGTTACAACAACTCACATACAATTTTTGGCTATGCCTTATGATGTACCTCTTTGCGGTTATGATTCAAAAATTGTAAATAAATTAAGATTGTGGAGTTCAAAATCTCCTGACCATATGAATATGCAGGAATTTAACAGTGGTAACTATGTTCGTGCCGTTGAAGAAAAGGAACTTGCAGAAGTTATTTCAAAGGTACTTTATCCGGAAGATAATCATACAAGAGGGTAAGGAACTTAGATTAAAGCAACAATATTTCCTTGTTTCTGCAACATTGCAGTGGATTTTGAAAAGAATTTGAAAACAGAAACGGTCAAGATTGGTCAAAATTGCCTGATAAGGTCGTTATTCATATCAATGATACACACCCTACAATGGCTATTCCTGAAATGATGCGTTTGTTGATGGACGAAAAAGGTCTTGGTTGGGATGAGGCATGGGACATCGTAACTCATGTATTCGCATACACAAACCATACAGTAATGAGCGAGGCTCTTGAAAAGTGGCCGCTTGATATGTTCAGAAAGATTCTTCCCGTGTATATATGATCGTTGAAGAAATGAACAGACGTCTTATGATCAGACTTAACGAAGTTTATCCTAACGATTCGGCTAAGCATAAGTATATGGCAATTATTTCTGATAATCAGATATTTATGGCTAATATGTGTCTTGCAAGCTGTTTCGCAGTAAACGGTGTTTCAAAGTTGCATACAGATATTCTAAAGCAGGATATTTTTTGCTGATTACTATAATATGAATAACGACCACTTCTATGCAATCACAAACGGTATTACATTCAGAAGATGGATTGCTAACTGTAACCCGGAACTTACTGAGCTTATTTCTTCAAAGATAGGTAAGAATTGGATCAAGGACGCTTCAGAACTTTCAAAAGCTAAAGAAATATGCTAAAGATCCTGCATTCAAGAAGCAATTTGCTGAAATTAAGCGTAATAACAAGGTTAGACTTGCACAATATATTAAGGAACACAACGATATAGTTGTAAATCCTGATTCTATCTTTGACGTACAGTGTAAGAGATTGCACGAATATAAGCGTCAGATGATGAACGTACTTCATATTCTTGCAGAATACAACAGAATTCTTGAAGATAACGTATATGCTGAAAATTACTATCCAAAGACATATATATTCGGTGCAAAGGCTGCTCCGGGTTATAAAAGAGCAAAGCTTATTATCGCTTATTAACTCAGTCGGAGATATGATTAACAACGATCCGAGAGTTAAGGATAAGATTAAAGTTGTATTCCTTGAAAATTACAGCGTATCAATCGCTGAAAAAACTTATCATTGCGGCTGATATTTCAGAACAAATTTCAACAGCTGGTAAGGAAGCTTCGGGTACAGGTAACATGAAGTTTATGCTTAACGGTGCACTTACAATCGGTACACTTGACGGCGCAAACGTTGAAATGCTTGAACAGGTCGGTGAAGACAATATATATATCTTCGGTCTAAAGGCTGACGAAGTTGCCGCAAGAGTTAAGTATGCGGGAACTGATGAAGTTAAGAATATCTACTCATCAAACGCAAGCCTAAGACACGCACTTGAACAGCTTGTTGACGGTTCAATCGTTCCGGGCAGCAACCAAATGTTCAGAGATTTGTATCAAACATTGTTGTTCGGTGACTACGGATTCCCCTGACACATATATGGTAATCAGAGATTTTGAAGAATATATGAAGACTCAAGAAAAGATGTCTGCTGATTATCAAGACAGAGATAAGTGGATTGAAAAGGCAATCTTGAATACTGCAAGTGCAGGATTCTTCTCAAGTGACAGAACTATTGAAGATTACAATAAGAACATTTGGCACTTGACACCAATTAAATAATAAAAATAAAGAAGTGACTTAGGTCACTTCTTTTTACGATAAAGGGGTAAATATGGATATAGAGCATAATTCCAGAAAAAAAATTTTATAGATTTCCTTTTCGGAGCGGTGACTTGCGGCGGTGAAGTCAGATTGCGTTTGGCTGTGTCGGGCGCAGGTATTCCGTCGGCGGTTCGTCTTGTCTATATGGAGGATGGCAAGGGCGAAGTCCGAAAGGATATGCCGTATATTTTTTGATGTCGGTGACCACTGCATATATTCGGTGAACGTGAAAATGCCTGAAAAAGCAGGACTTGTTTGGTATTATTTTGAACTTGAAACCGAAAGAGGTATGGTTTATTACGGCAACAATTCAAAACAACTTCGGCGGAATTGGTGAAATGTGTTTTAATTCACCGAGTAATTCGTATCAGATAAGATAACTGTTTATAACGAAGATTACAAAACTCCGGATTGGTTTAAAACTGGTATTGCGTATCAAATTTTTGTAGACAGATTTTTGCAACGGCAACGAAAAACGGAGAATTTTTAGAAATCGTACAGATATAATAAAGCGTAATTGGGGCGAACAACCGTTTTATAAAGCCGAACAATTTGGCGGTGAGTATAAAGCAAATGACTTTTTCGGCGGTAATTTGAAAGGTGTAATTAAAAAATTGCCGTATTTAAAGATTTGGGAATATCGGTAATTTACTTAAATCCGATATTCAAAGCATACTCAAACCATAAATATGATACGGGCGATTATGAAACAATCGATCCGATGTTTGGTGATGAGGAAACATTTAAAAGAGCTTTTGCTCAAAAGCAAAAAAGAAATGGGAATACGCATAATTCTTGACGGTGTATTTAACCATACGGGAAGTAACAGCCGTTATTTTAATAAATACGGCGAATATGACAGCGTAGGCGCTTATCAGTCGAAAGAATCACCGTATTACACTTGGTTTAGATTTATGGATTGGCCTGATGTGTATGAATCATGGTGGGGGAATGACGACACTTCCGCAGATTGAAGAACACAGTGAAGAATGTCGTAAGTATTTGCTTTCGGACAAAGATGCAATCGTTAAAAGATGGATAAAGAACGGTGCGTCCGGTTGGCGACTTGATGTTGTCGATGAATTACCGGGATTTTTCGTTAAAGAACTTAGAGAAAACGTAAAGAAAGCCGATAAAGATGCAGTTATTATAGGTGAAGTTTGGGAAGACGCGTCAAATAAGTCCGCTTACGGTGAAAGACGTGAATATTTCTTGGGTAAGGAGCTTGACTCCGTTATGAATTACCCAATGCGCAGAGCGTTGATTGACGCGGTAAGCGGAAGAATTGACGTTGAAGAATTTGACGCACGTCTTATGAGCATTAAAGAAAATTACCCTGCACCTGCTTATTATTCGCTTTTGAATATAATAACAAGTCACGATGTCGAAAGAATAATGACCCGTATGGGTGATGCACCGTCAAGACACGAAATATCAAAAAAAGATTTTCAGGCGAGCTTTTTAAACTTGACGGCTATGCACTTGAACTTGCTAAGGCGAAAAAGCAACTTTAGTAGTCGGACTGCAGATGATGCTTCCTGGTGTGCCTTGTATATATTACGGTGACGAAATCGGTATGCAGGGATATGGCGATCCGTTCTGCCGTCAGACATATCCATGGGATAATGTTGACGAAGTTGACAAGGACGGAAGAATCAGACAACGCTATAAGAATATGATTAAATTGAGAAACAGTTCAAAGGCATTCTCAATCGGCGATTTTGAATGTGTTCATAAAGTCGGACACGTGTACGGTTTTGTACGTTGTTATCATGATGAAAAATATCTTATTGTTGCCAATCTGGGTACAAGAGAAGAAAGAGCACGTGTAGATGTTGCGAGATACGGTATGAGAAAACTAAAAAGTCAAACGAGTGACGATAACAGCTTTGCTTGAATCGTCTGACGGTATTCATTTTATTGATATACCGAGATTATGGATAAAGGTTTACAAGGTGGAAAAATAATGCAAGGTAAATTTTCGGATTATTTGCTTGTTTCGGATATGGACGCAACGTTGCTTGATGACAATCACACCATATCTGAAGAAAACAGACAAGCGATAGATTATTTCATAAAAAACGGCGGACGGTTTACTGTCGCAACGGGAAGAATGGTTGAGGCAGTTCGTGCATATATGCCGAATTTGCACATAAATGCACCGGCGGTATTACATAACGGTGCGAAGATATATGACTATGAAAAAAAGATTGTGCGGTATTTGAACGATTTATTGAGGAAAACAGAAAACAGGCAATAAAGCGTGTATATGATGATTTTCCGCAAATAGGTTTGGAAGTGTACAGTGATGAAATTGTGTACGTTTACAGAGAGAATGTGAGGAAACAAAGCGATTTTTGACACGCAGCTATGAGGTTGTTTATAGTTTACCCGATGAAATTTGGCAAAGACCTTGGATAAAGGTGCTTTTGATTGGTGAAAGAGAACTGCTTGACAAGTACGAGCCGATATACAGAGCCGAATATGATAACGGCTATGCGGTCAGAAGCGGTGACAAGTATCTTGACGTTGTTGCGAACGGAGTTTCAAAGGGTAAGGGAATGCTTGATATGGCGAAAAAAATAGGTATTGAGCAGAACAAAATTATAGCTGTCGGTGACAATATGAATGATATTTCAATGTTGGAAGCAGCGGAATTTCGTATGCAGTTGAGAACGCAGAAGAAAGCGTGAAAAAAATTGCGGACAACTTAGCGCCGTCTAACAACGGCAGTGCTATCGCATATATCATAAATAGACTTGAAAAAATTGTAAAAAACACAAAATTAAGGCTTGAAATATCGTCAGTTTTATGTTAACATAACTCTATAAAAAAAGTATTTAAGGAGGTATTTATGTTTAACATATCACTGTTGCTTTCGGCGGCTGTTATTATAATTTGCGTACTTGCAAATAAGCTATCAAACAAAATCGGAATGCCTGTACTTATTGCGTTTATCGCACTTGGTATGGTGTTCGGTTCGGACGGAATACTTAAAATTCCTTTTGAAAATTACAGCTTTGCAGAACAGATTTGTTCTGTTGCGCTTGTATTTATTATGTTTTACGGAGGTTTCGGCACTAAATTAAGCGAGGCTAAACCTGTGGCAGTAAAGGCACTGTTGTTGTCGAGCGTGGGAGTTATTTTCACGGCGGCTCTTACAACAGTGTTTTTGTTTTTTTGTTTTAAAAAATAAAATTGCTCGAAAGTATGCTTATCGGTGCGGTTATGAGTTCTACTGACGCAGCGTCTGTGTTTTCGGTACTGCGTTCAAAAAAATCTTAACTTGAAGTATAACACTGCGTCAATGCTTGAAATGGAAAGTGGAAGTAATGACCCGTTTGCATATATGCTGACCGTTATAGTTCTGTCGTTTATGAAGGGCGAAAACAGTGTCGGACAGATGGTTTACAGTATAGCCGCACAAATTGGTTTCGGTGTTTTGATAGGTTTTTCTGATTGCACTCGGTGCAGTATGGTTTATGAAACATTTCACTTTTAATACATCGGGTTTTGACGCGGCGTTTGTGCTTGAGTGGCGGTGCTTGCGTACGCATTGCCGACATTGGTCGGCGGAAACGGTTATCTCAGTGCGTACATAGTAGGTATCGTTTTGGGAAATCAGAACATACATAATAAAAAATCACTTGTACATTTTTTTGACGGAATGACCGGACTTATGCAAATGCTTATATTTTTCCTCTTGGGACTTTTGTCGTTCCCCGTCAAAAATATTAACTGTTTTGTTGCCATCAATATTTATAGCACTGTTTATCACATTCGTTGCAAGACCGTTGGCGGTTGCGACTGTGCTTGCACCGTTTAAAACAAAAAATTTCACAATATCTTGTTGTGTCGTGGGCAGGTCTCAGAGGTGCGGCGTCAATCGTGTTCGCAATAATGGCTATGGTAGGCGGTGTGACAATGGAGCAGGACGTTTTCCATATTGCATTTTGCGTTGTATTGTTTTCAATTACGCTGCAAGGGTCGCTTCTTCCGTTTGTCGCAAGTAAAACGAATATGATTGACAAGACCGGTTCTGTACTGAAAACGTTTAACGACTATTCGGACGAAACGGAAATTAATTTTATTCGCTTGAATATTGACAGCGGTAACAGATGGATTGACTGTGCGGTAAATGATATTTCACTTCCGCCGCAAATGCTTTTTGCGGCGATTTACAGAAATGACGAAACGATTATTCCGAACGGTGAAACGGTAATATATGAGGGTGATACGATAATTCTCGGTGCACCGTCACACGGAATAAACGGTGATGTTCGTTTTAGGGAGATTTCAGCGAACGACAGAAAAAATTGGCGTGGAAAAAGTATATGGCTGAAATTGAATTTCCCGACGGCTATCTTGTGATTATGATAAAACGCGGTGATGATGTCGTTATTCCTGTCGGAAGTACGATAATAGAAAAAAAAAAAATGATGAGCTTGTGCTGGTTTCAAAATAAAAACATAATATTCAAAAAAAATCACATCATATGATGTGATTTTTTTTGTTAGCTTAAATATATGGTTTTGTTACAGGCAAAGGTTCAGAACCGAGTGAACGCAGAAGCTGCATTCCTGCGGAACGTGCGTTTGTGACGGCGGTTTTAACCGCTGACGCCTCACCTGTGAAAATTATAATCACTTCATTTGAATGGCTTGTACCGCTGTCCGGACGAAGTGTTTTTTATCAGTTCGACACCAGCAGATTTTAACGCAATATCTGCGATTACCATACCAATCGGAGCAGGTGACGCACATACAAAGCCGAACGGTCTGCCTATCGGCACATCAAATGCCTTGTTGATAGCCTCACCGCACCTTGCACTGTACTGGAATTCCATATGACCTGCTTCACTTATGTACATTTCGCCGGCATTTATGTCTATGTATTCAAGCGCTAATTCAACGGCTCTCTTAACGTCGGCAGGTGTTTCACCGCCGATTATGATAAAGTTTCCGTGACCGCCCCAGCCTTTTGTATCACGCGGAATTTCGATAGAGATAACCTCTGTCGAAGTAGCTTTAACCGCGTCGTCAACGGCTTGAATTTGTGCTCCCGCACCTGTACGGGAACCGATAAGACCGACCGCGTGGAACTTTTCCGGGATATTCATTTGTTTTCTTAAATCGTCATCAATATTGGCGATATAAAGACCGATTGTATCGCAAACGCCGACACCGACAAACTGTGTCATACCGCATTTCCCGAACATATCGTTATTCATAATATCCCTCCCCAAACCAATCTGATATATATTATATCATTATTTTTAACCTTTTTTGCAATCCTAAAATGAATTGTTATACATCAAAATGTAGAAAATTTCAAATAAGTATTGATATTTAGGGTAATTTTTTGATATTATATAGAGTATTGAAATAAAAATACATTAGGAGTTGAAGATATGCCTGCTTGGGTTGTTGATTTGTTAAACCGCTTGAACTCTACATTTGTGGTAGACGGACGTTGGCAGTGGTTTGTTAGTGGATTGGGATATACGCTTTTAATATCTCTTTTCTCGGTATTGTTGGGTTTGGTAATCGGTATTCTGATGGCACTTATGCGTCTGTCAAAAAGTAAGATTTTAAGAGCCGTTTCGGGAATTTATATTGATATTATCCGCGGTACGCCGACAATGGTGCAGCTGCTTATAATTTATTTTGTTATTTTTGCAAAATGTGCATATTGATAAGTGGGTAGTCGGATTTATTGCATTCGGTATAAACAGCGGCGCATATATTGCGGAAATCGTCAGAGGCGGTATATTGTCCGTAAATATCGGTCAGACTGAGGCGGGACGTTCGCTTGGTATGACGCATAAACAGACTATGGCAAGCATTGTTATGCCGCAGGCTATGAAAAAATATTCTGCCGGCGCTTGGTAATGAATTTGTTGTATTGATAAAAGAAACAGCCGTAATCGGTATGATTGCGAATATCGACCTTGTCGGAGCGGCAAGAAAAGGTACAGAGCCTTACATATGATTACCTTATACCGCTTTTTGTCAATAGCAGTTATATATTATGTTGTTATAAAAGATTATAAGTACGTTGCTTTCTAAAAAGTTGAAAAAGGTATGAGAAAGGCGGATAAGAGATGATAAAGGTTACCGGTTTTAAAAAGCATTTTTGGAGATTTAGAAGTATTAAAGGGAATTGACCAGCACATAAAAAACAAGGCGAAAAAGGTTGTTGTTATAGGACCTTCGGGTTCGGGTAAATCAACATTTTTGAGATGTCTTAATTTGCTTGAAGTGCCGACAGAGGGTGAAATTCTCATTGAGGGTGAAAGCATTACCGCTCAAAACAAATGTAAATAAAATTCGTGAAAAAAAAAAATGGGAATGGTTTTTCAGCAGTTCAATTTATTCCCGCACCTTACAGTGCTTGACAATATAACTCTTGCACCGATTAAGGTTAAGAAAATGCCGAAAGCAGAGGCTGAAAAGCTTGCACGTGAACTTTTTGAATAAAGTAGGTCTTGCGGACAAAGAGGACTCATATCCCGCACAGCTTTCGGGCGGTGAACAGCAGAGAATTGCAATAGCACGTGCACTTGCAATGCAGCCGGATATAATGTTGTTCGATGAACCTACATCGGCACTTGACCCCTGAAATGGTCGGTGAAGTTCTTTCTGTTATGAAAGACCTTGCGGACGGTGGTATGACAATGGTTGTTGTAACTCACGAAATGGGATTTGCACGCGAAGTTGCATCAAGAGTTTTGTTTATGGACGGCGGATATGTGCTTGAAGAAGGCACTCCTGACGAAGTGTTCAGCAATCCGAAAAACGAAAGAACAAAAAGAATTTTTGAGCAAAGTTTTAAAGTAGTTATTCTAACACAGAATGTGTTAAATATAAAATAAGTGATTTTTTAGGGAGGATACAAAAAATGAAAAAGGGTTTAATGAAAGTAGTAGCTTTGGCAGCTGCATCAGTTATGGCAGTGGCAGCACTTGCAGGTTGCGGAAGCAGTGATAAGTTGATTATGGGTACAAACGCAGCATTCCCACCGTTTGAATACACAACATCACAAGGTCTTGTAGGCGAATTTGACGGTATTGACGTTGCTATTGCAAATAAGATTGCCGAAAATGTAGGTAAGGAACTTCAAATTGAAGATATGGAATTTGACGGACTTGTTGCATCTGTAAGCACAGGTAAGGTTGATATGGTTGTTGCAGGTATGACTGCTACAGACGAAAGAAAGCAAAGCGTTGATTTCTCTGATCCATACTATGTTGCATCACAGGTTATCGTTGTTGCACCTGACAACACAGATATTACAAGTGCAGAAGATTTAAAGAATAACAAAACAGTCGGCGTTGTTCTCGGGTACACAGGCGACAATATCGTAACAAACGATTTACAGCTTGCAGAAGACAAGGTTACAAGAGCAAACAGAGGAATTGATATAGTTCAAGACGTTAAAAACGGTAAGCTTGACGCAGTAGTTATCGACTCTGCAACAGGTAAGGCTCTTGCTGAAAAAGAACGGTCTAAAGATTGTTGAAGACCCACAGGCATTTGAAACAGAAGAATATGCAATCGCAGTTAAGAACGGTAACACAGAACTTCTTGACAAGATTAACGAAACACTTTCAGAAATGAAAGCTTCAGGCGAAATTGAACAGCTTGCAATGGAATACGACGAAAAGCTTGCTGAAAACAATCAGTAATTGATAATTGAAAATTAAAGGACGGCTTTATTATGCCGTCCTTTTTGCTTAAGGAGTTATATATGCGTATAGATAAATATATTTCCGGCTGCGGATATGCAAGCAGAAAAGATGTGAAAAAACTAATAAAAACAAGGTCTTGTGTTTATAGACGGTGAAGTGTGTAAAAAGCCGGAGGAACAGACTGATGAAAACAGTATTGTTGAGGTTGACGGCGAAAGATTGATTTATCGTGAATTTGTGTATTTAATGCTAAATAAACCGCAAGGTTGCGTAAGTGCTGTTTATGATAAGAAGTATCCCGTTGTAACCGAATTTGTTCCGGAGGAATACGCACATTTTGAGGTATATCCCGTAGGCAGACTTGATATAGATACGGAGGGCCTTTTGATACTCACAAATGACGGTCAATTGGCTCATGAAATGACATCACCGAAAAAAGATGTGTATAAAAGATATTTCGCGGTGCTTGATAAACCTATGGAAGAAAAAGATGTTGAAATATTCGCAGGCGGTATGGAATTTAAAGAGTTTACCGCGAAAAGCGCAAAGCTTGAAATAACGGAAAATCCGAACGAGGTTTATATCGAAATTGCAGAGGGTAAATTTCATCAGGTGAAACGTATGTGCGAAAGAGTCGGTAAAACGGTGACGTATCTGAAACGTGTCGCAATCGGTAATTTGAAACTTGATAAATCACTCGAAAAAGGCGAAGTACGTGAATTGACAAAAGATGAACTTGATATGCTGTATAAGAAATAAAGCCACCCCTCAGGCGACGATGTCGCCAGCTCCCCTCAATGGGAGCCTATAATATGGTAGGGGCGACCATTGGTCGCCCTTATTACGTTATTCAAATTTAATTTCCTCGTCATCAAGTGCATAAATCACAGCCGCAACGGCACTGGAATTATTATCAACCGTTATAAAATCAGCGACTTCTTTTACTTCATCAACGGCGTTACTGACCGCAACACCGACATTTGCCATTTTAACAAGTGCAAGGTCGTTTTCGTTATCGCCGATACCGATTGTATTACTTCTGTCAACATTCATCAAATCGGCAAGGTGCATAAGCCCCTCACCCTTACTTGCGTTTTTAGGCAAAAGTTCATAGTACCAAGGACTGGACTGCACAAATTCATAATCACATTAACAAACGGTGAATTTGCAATCGCATCTCTTATCTGCTGAATTTCATTTTCTTCAACCATAAACAATACTTTTACCCAATCTTCCTTTATATCGTGATAATCAAAGAAAATTATCGGGTAAATCTTCAAGAACCTGATGTTCTCTCTTTTTTGATTAACTTTACAGAAATAAATTTTATCCGAAGTACAAACTCCAATTCCCGCAAAGTCAAACATTTTATCCATATATTCAACGCATTTCAAAGCACCTTTATCAAGTGTGCTTGCCCATAAAAGTTTTTTTCATCGTTAAAATCATATATTGCCGCACCGTTAAAGCAAAAACCATAGGTGCATTTGGGTGAACGTAGTTTAGCATCAACTTTGCACCTTGCGGCACACGTCCCGTTGCAAATGTGAAAAGTCCGCCCTCTGACTTGAAATATTCAATAGCTTTACTGTTTTCGTCCGATACACGTTTATCGGTTGTAAGAAGTGTATCGTCAAGGTCGGTGCATAAAAAGTATTCCGTCAAATTTTCCCATACTGTTCGTCCTTTCGTTTTTTTCTACACGCATAATTTTAGCATATTATATGAATTTAATCCATTTGTATTTTATATAAAAATAATATTGTATCATAAGTTAAAATGTGCTATAATTATAAGATACAGAATGGTGTACAATATTCAAAACGGAAGGCTGTAAGGTATGAAAATAACAGATTCAATGATAAAAAATCCTGCTCGGCGACTATTTACAAGCGTGGCTTGGAATACTTTTAAAGAGGGCAGAGTTCATTTAAGAAAACGTGAGGATAATTTAATAACAGCCGTAGTTGACGGGGAAGAACTCTACAATGTGCAGGTAAGACTGTCTGAAAAAGGTGTAGAGGATTGTTTTTGTACCTGTCCTTATTTTGAAACGATGAATTCTGTTTGCAAACATATTGTTTCAACATTAAAGCAACGTCAAAAAGGAACTTGACGAGGGCGCGGATTATGTTGATGAAAACGATAAGATTGCAAAAACGCTATGCGGTGAATTTGCATCAAGAAAATACGAAAAACAGCCACTATATGCAAAGTTTACACTGCACATAAATAAGCACAATACAAACGGTGTATCGTATGCAATGTCTGTTGAAATCGGCGGTAATAAAGTACACGGTATTGAAAATTTTTTGGAATGTTATTTGAAAGGCAAGGAGTTTAAATTTGACAGATACACGTCATATAATCCCGCAGTAACGGAATTTCCGAAACATCAAGACGAGATAATAGCAATACTTGCGGAAACATACGAAAATCGTGCGGCAGATGTTCAGATGTATATGAAAGCGGCATATCAAACTGCTTTCGGCTCACTTGCGGCAAAGAGAATATTTCCACTGCTGCAGTATGTTGATTTTTCTGTTGTATTTGATGGGCTTTCTCTGGGCAATGTAAGAATAGAAGAAGACAATCCAGATATAATTATTGATGTTGACGCAGGTGACGGCGAGGTTGATATGTCTGTAAGTGACAGAGGCTTTGCACTGACGCATGACGGTGAGTGGTTCTTTTTACGAGAACACGATATACCACACAAGCGAAGAATGGCGTGAGTATTTTTATGCCGATATACCATGCACTTGCGACGGAGGGCAGAACGCAAATCAGTTTTAAAGGTGACAATACAATTTTGTTTGCCACTCACGTTTTACCTGATATACGCAGTAAGCACGGCGTTATAACACGCGGTATCGAAGATATGATTGTCGATGCGAAACCGACATTTGAAGTGTATTTTGACGCGACACAAGGCGGTATAACTGCCGTTGTTAAGGCGAATTACGGAAGTATAGGATTACGTTTGCCGAACGATGTAAACGGTAACGGCAAAATCGTTGTGCGTGACTATGAGATTGAAAACGATTTGCTTTCGTCATTTAAGATGTTCAATTTACAAGATGGTACATTCATGTTGAAATCGGACAGAGAAATATATTTATTCCTATCGGACGAAATTCCTGTACTTAAAGAAAAAGCAAAGCTCTATTATTCCGACAGATTTGCCGGTTTGAAGATTATGGACCGAGTGGATATAAGTGCATCTGTAATATATAACAGCGGTGTTGATTTGCTTGAGGCTGACTTTGAAAGTAATCTGTCATATGAACAGATCAGCGGAATTTTAAGTGCGGTTAAACTGAAGAAAAGATTTTACAGATTATCAAACGGCAGTTTTATCGACCTTGAAAACAGTAAACAAAAGGATATTTTCAATTTGCTTTGATCAACTTGATTTTTCTTTTTGAGGATATTAAAAAACGGTAAAAAAGTAATTCGAAGTATCATGCACTTTACTTAAATTCTCTTTCATCTGTTGAAAAGAATGAAGAATTTAAAAAATATATTGAGGAAATAAAAAAAATATAGAGCCTGTAATTCCGAGTGAAGTCAGCGACATTTTTGCGTGGCTATCAAAAAAGATGGAATGGCATGGCTCAGCCAGCTTTCTTATCTTGGCTTCGGCGGTATATTGGCGGACGATATGGGTCTTGGTAAAACGCTGCAGGTTATTGCGTATATTCACGGAATAAAACCCGAAAAACCGACGCTTATCGTTGCACCGAGTGCACTTACTTATAACTGGCTCAGCGAAATAAATAAATTTACACCGAATGCCAAAACCATAATAGTTGACGGTGCAAAAGAGGACAGAGAAAAAACTTATACAGACTATCGGCGAGTATGAATTTGTAATCACGTCATATCCGCTTTTTAAGACGCGATATTGCACATTATAAAAGAATTTGAATTTTCGTATTGCTTTATAGACGAGGCACAGCATATTAAAAAATCCGAAAACTATGAATGCAAGAAGCGTCAAGAAAATAAATGCGGAGCATAAATTTGCCCTTACCGGTACACCGATAGAAAATTCGTTGCTTGAATTGTGGTCAATATTTGATTTTGTAATGCCGGGATATTTGTATTCGGCACACGAATTCAGAAACAGATATGAAATGCCGCTTGTAAAAAGACGGTGATAAAATGACGGCGGACAGTTTCAGAGCGAGGATAAAGCCGTTTATGCTAAGACGTATGAAAAACGATGTTTTAAACGAGTTATCGGAAAAAATCGAGAACACAATGTATGCGGAGCTTACGGGTGAACAAAAGAAAATGTACACATCGTATCTTGCACTTGCGAAAAATCAGACGCTTGCGTTGCTTGGTGAGGGCGGTCAAGGTAAAATGCGTATTTTGACACTGCTTATGCGACTAAGACAGATTTGTTGTCACCCTACATTGTTTGACGAAAACTATGATAAGGACAGCGGTAAACTTGATTTGCTTATGGAACTTGTCACGAATGCGGTTGAGTCGGGACACAGAATACTTGTATTTTCACAGTTTACGTCAATGCTTTCAATTATAAGAGAGAGTCTGAAAAAATGTGGGGATAGATTCGTTCTACCTTGACGGAAAAACTCCGTCTTACGAGAGAGCGGAGCTTTCCGGACAGATTTAACGGCGGTGAAAACAACGTGTTCCTTATATCGCTTAAAGCAGGCGGTGTAGGTCTTAACCTGACGGGTGCGGATACCGTAATTCACTATGACCCATGGTGGAATCCTGCGGTTATGGAACAGGCTTCCGACCGTGCATACAGAATAGGACAAACAAAAGCGGTACAGGTTATACGTCTTGCCGCAAAGGGTACAATAGAAGAAAAAAAAATACTTAAATTGCAGGAAAACAAGAAAAATCTTGCAGACGATATAGTCCGTGTTAATACGGACACATTTAAAAAGTCTTTCTAACGAAGAAATACTTTCATTATTTAGCTAAACAGGAGGGCTGAGTCAGGTGAAATTCAGGGCGATTTTAAACGATAAGTATGACCTTGAAGAAATTGCACAACGCAAACAATCGGCAAGACCACATCATAAAACTTTGATTTATTTTGCGGTTGTATGGGCGGTGCTTAATATTTTGGCGATTATTTATATTACAAAAAAGTAATTATATATATTTTTGGGACGATTCAACGTATTGGGATATTGCAAGAAAAATTGCGTCGGGAGCGTTTAGTGAAGGCGGTTTTTGGCATAATGTATATAATTCCGTTGCTGAACAGGACTATAACTATATAGCTGGACTTCCGTCGGCGTTGATTGTAAAAATTTTCGGTGAGTCACGGCTTGCTTATGTTTTGGGACTTGTCAATTTATATTTAGTGACGTCATTTGCACTGGTGTATGTGTTGGCGAAAAAAGTCAGTAAAGCACCCTAAAATTGCAGCGGTGATTTCGCTTATGATATGTCCGTCTATGGTGTTTTTGACATTTAACGGATTTGTTGATATAGGAGGACTTTTAGGGTGCCTTGTATGCTTTAATTTGTATTTTGTAAAAGACAAAGATGATGACGCGATATGGCGGTATGCGGTAATCGGCGTATTGCTTGTCGCACTTATGCTTTGGAGAAGATGGTACGCGTTTTTCTCGGTATCGTTTATAACCGCAATGCTTGCGGATTGCGTACTGTTTAAGAAAAAATGGTACAAACCGATTGTAACAATCGCAGTTGTCGGATTGATACTCGTTGTATTTTTCAGAGATTTCCTTGTGTATAAATTGATGAAAGATTACGGCAATCTTTATTCGGGATATAAGTTTTCGGTGGGAACTGATTTGAAACTTATAACAAGATATTTCGGTATAATATTTGTTGGAGTGCTTGCTGTTTCGTCAGTGGTTATGGCGGTTAAAAAAAAGAAAGAAACAAGAACGCTGTTTATATGGGTACAGATGATAGTGTGCCTGTTTATGTTCCTTTCAACTCAGACACACGGACAACAACATTTGCTTTTATACATTCCGTCACTTATAATGCTTACACTTATATCAATAAGACATATAACAAAAAGAATGGGCTTTGGTCGGAATATCGCTTTTTTGGCGTTGGTACATTCGGTGAATGTATATATTCCACGCACACAACCGCATAATATACAGTTGGAAATTAAGCATATGGCATTGATACCGAATTTTTTCGATGCTGCCTGTATCAAGAGACGATACGGACGAAATTCTTGCGTTAAAGAAAAAAATCGACACAACCGTTTATGACGGTGATACGCTCGGCGTACTTGCGTCATCGTTTACGCTTAATGAGGATATACTTATAAATGCAGAACCGTCACTCGGAGTAAAGTCGATACGTGATAATTATATCGTGTCATTGCCGCAGGTAGATTCGCGTGACAGGGATTTGACACCGTTGTATACCGTAAATTATGTTCTTGTCGCATCTCCTGCACAGACGCACTTGGCAGAGGGCAGTCAGACGGTTGTTGAGGAGGCTGTAAACAGTTTTATGAATTATGCGGATATTGCAACGGCATATGAGGAAGTTCCCCGAATGTGAAACCGTTATAGACGGTATAACGATAAAATTATTCCACCGTGTCCGTGACGAACATCAGGCGGATATTAAAACATTTGAGGCACGACTGTATAAATAAGACGGGCGCCGTCAAAAGTATTCTGAAATAATTAACATTTTGTTTACACTTGGCACATTGACAACAATTTATTACAGGTTTATAATTTATATATACTTAAATTATGAAAGGGTGTATATATGAGAAGCTGTATATATTGCGGCAGAGAACTTGAAAAAGGCGAAGTTTGCGATTGTCCGCAGAGTGTTGCACACAGAGCGGGGAAACAGCAATCATCTGCCGAAAGAAAAAAACGAAACAAAAACAGAAGACAAAAAATCGGATAAAAAACAAGAGAAAACACAGGCTAATTACAGTAATCCGTATAAAACCGAAACTTCTTACAAAACAGGCTATGCCGGAACGGAAAGCAAGTTTGAAAGAGCAAAGATAAAGCATAAGGCGAGAAAAGCGGCAAGGAAAGCTAAAGCAACAAGAACGTCAAATATCAATCCGAAAGGATTTTTCGGTGAGTTGGGAAGATATATCGTGAGATTTATAAAATCACCGATTGACACAATTTCAATCCGCCACATCTCGGAAAAGCGGCAATAATGACTATTGCGGCACTTCAAGGCGTTGTATTGTGGCTGTGTATGTTCTTTATATTAAGAGGCGGCGGAGTAGGACCGCTTAAAATATTGACGTCACTTATGAATTTTAACGGCGGTGCAGGTTACAGTCTTGTATTGCAAATCATACTTTGTATGGTATCCGGTGCGATAAGCGGAGTGATTTTATTTTTTCTTGTATTCGGGAATATTTTGGCTTATCAATAGATTTGTAATGCGTCTTAAAACGGCATATTGGGAATTTTCAATACGTCTTGCGTCAACGTGGATACCGTTTACGGTAATATGTGCAATCGGCGTAATTCTCAGTATGTTGTCACCTGTAACGCTTATGATATTGATTTTGTGCGGCGCGGTCAGCGTGGCGGTGCTTACCTATGAGGCACTGCGCACAGAATGGATTTCTAAATCACCAAGTCAGGTATTGTATGCAATGATGCTTGGATATTTCGTATTCTTCACTGTTGTATGCTATTTAATTACCATATAAATTTTATAAAACGAGAGGAATGGTACAAATGAAAGAAACAAAGACAAACAATGCTCCGGCTGCAATCGGACCTTATTCACAGGCAATAACTGTCGGAAATATGCTGTTCACATCGGGACAAATTCCGATTAACCCTGCAACAGGCGATATTCCTGAAGGTGTTGAAGCACAGGCAGAACAGGCACTTACAAACGTAAAGAACCTTATCGAAGCTGCCGGCGGAAGTATTGAAAATGTTGTAAAGACAACAGTATTTATTAAGGATATGAATGACTTTGCAAAGATTAACGAAGTATACGCTAAATATTTTACAGAGCCTTATCCGGCTCGTTCATGCGTAGAAGTCGCAAGACTTCCGAAGGACGTACTTCTTGAAGTTGAAACTATTGTAGAATTATAATAAAACAACAAATTAAAAGGTCTGTGGTAAAGCCACAGACCTTTTTTGTATTAATTTTTATTGAACACCGATTCTCGGTGAAATAGGTGAAAGTAGGAGATACTGACGGAGCAGGTGAGCCTGACGGCAGTAGCGGGGCAATCGTCGTCATAGCCTCAAGTTCTGCGTGAAGTGAATCTATTTCTTCCTGCATTTTGTGCAATCTGGTCGTTAAGTTCGTTTACCTTTAACTTTAATTCCGTATTTTCTTGAATCGCGTCGGCTATTTGGTTGGATTTGTCGCTGTTACTTCCAACTGTAATACCTATATAAAATATAAATGCAAGCATTAAAACCGCAATACAAATCAAGGCGATAATAATTTTTTTTACCTTTTCGGTTCTTATTTCTGTTTATATTCAAGTTGCCGTAGTTTGACATTATATCACCGCAAAAAATATTTACTAATCTAATTTTACCACACTTTGCGGAGAAAATAAATACAAATATTTATCTTTTTTACAGATTTTTTTTAAGATTTTTTCCATGGCACGTGCATAAAGAATTAATTGCTTTTCGTATTTTTTTGCAACTGCAAGTTGTTCTGCTTTAGAAGTGCATTTGTCGGTTTTTGTAATCGACAAGGATTATATCACCGTTTTTATCCTCAAAGTATAAGTCAATAATACCTTGTAAAAATAATCTGTTCGTTTCTGTACTCGTCCGGTAAGGTGTTGTCGTATTCATATGCCGGAATTGATATTTCAAAAGGAGTTTCACGATATACTTTTTGGCACTTAAAAAACTTCTTTACCCATATCGCTTTTTCCAAAAGCTTGTGACATTTTTGCATATCATATCGGCTATATTTTTATCCGAAACAACATTGCTGTCAATCTGACCGTCATTTGTGACGCGGACAAGCTCGGATGCGACAAAGTCGGCGTAATTGTTTTCGGTAAGCGTCTTAATCTTTTCAATATCGAAAAATGCCATAAGCTGATGGTGTGCCGTACCGATTTGTGTACCGAGTTTTTCTGTACGCATAAAGTCAGGTTTTTGCATCATATAAATAGGCTCGTATTCAACGTCGCTTTTTTCGTGTAAAGTTCTTCTTCCGCCATTTCTTTTTTTATTGCCGTTACGGATGTTTTTGTCGGAATGTTGCCGGATTGCGGACGTTCATAATGAAATTCAAGGAGCTTTTGCACTTTTTTCACGCATTTCATCAATGTTTTTGACCTTTATCGTTTCTTGTTTTTCTTTGATGACGTCCGATACAGTGGTTTTGGCAAGAAATCTTGGTATGAAATTCCAGTGATTTAACGATATGCCTATTGACGGAATCAGCCAATCGGAATATTTTTTTGCATTTGATGCGATGATGTACTTTGGCATTGTCTTTGCATTATATACTGCTTCTTGGATTTTTTGATTAAACTCATTTTCATCTTTGGATTTGTCGGACGAAACAATAATTAATTTTTTCTTTTGCACGAGTCATTGCGACGACATACAAAAGACGCAATTCTTCCGAAAGCGTTTCGGATTGATTTTGTCGCTTTATATATTTTGTAAACATCAGCTTTTTAAATATAAATTTTCATAATTTATATAATCAATGCCGATCCCCAAATCTTTTGTGAAGTTGTATTCTGTGTTCCTCCGTAGGTTTTGCGGCAAGCATATTTTTAGTTGTGCGCATAATAAATACGACAGGAAATTCAAGACCTTTGCTTTTGTGTATTGTCATAATTCGTACAACATTGTGGTTTTTCATTGATAAGCTGAGCGCCGCTTAAATCTTCGTTTCTCTTTTCAATTCTTTCGATATATCGAATGAAGTTGAAGATCCCCTTAAAGCCCGATTCCTCATACTTTCTTGCACGTTCATATAAAAGTTTTAAATTTGCCTGTGCCTCGTCACCGCCTTCGAGAGCACCCATAAAGTCGTAAAAACCCGTTTCTTCATACAACGTCCAAATCAACGCGGAGATTGACTTCATCTTAACATATCCGCGCCAACGGTCAAGGTCTTTTAGAAAGCTCTTGCATTTTTTGAAAGTTTCTGTTCTTCTTTCGTCAAATCATCGGAAGACGGTTTATAATATTTTACGGCATTGTAAAAAGATGAGGTTCTGTTTTCAAGTCTGATTTTTGAAAGTTCGTTTTCGGTAAAATTACCTATCGGTGAACGCATAACGCTTACAAGCGGAATATCCTGAATGTGATTGTTGATAAGTGAAATAAGTGTAAGCATAAGCTTTATCTCACGTTTTTTCACAAAATATTCTTCCTTTTGCAAAAATGACGGTATGTTGTTTGATTCTAATATTTCCTGCAAAAGTTCGCCGTTTACTTTTGTCGAACGCATAAGAACGACTATATCGCTGTACTTCAAATCACGATATTTTCCGTTGCCGTCATAAACCTTGAAATGACTGTCAACAAGCTCTTTTATTCTGTTTGCCACGGTAACTGCCTCAAGATAATCGGAAGAAGATTCTTTTGAATCCTTCGATTTTCCGATACAGTAAAATTCGGATTTGTCGTCATTCCGGGCATTTTTCGGCGGTGTGTATATAACATTCGCGGCTTTCTTCACGCTGCAAAGCGGCAGTGTCGTTGTAATCAACGTCACCGACATCCTGCGACATATTAAATCTGAACACGTCATTTATACTGTCGATAACCTGCATACGACTTCTGAAGTTCTGTGAAAAGGTGTATAATTTCGATTTCATCACTGTCAAGGCTGTATTTTTTTCTTGAAAATAGTCGGATCACCGCCGCGAAAACGATATATACTTTGCTTTAAGTCGCCGACCATAAACATATTTTTATTATCTCTTGAAATAAGCGTGAAAATCGAATCCTGCAAGCCGTTTGTATCTTGATATTCATCTATAAGTATTTCGTTATATTTCAGCGAATATTCGTTTCTTATATTCTCATTTTTCGCTGAAAAAGACGATAGGCAAGATGTTCAATATCGGAGAATGTTTTGACGTTCTTTTTTGCTTTTTTGCATTCTCATAAAGTTCCGAGAACAAAACCGTTATCCAAGACAATATCGTCAATCGTTTGTTTCAATTCTTCCAGTGAACATACTTGTTAAATTGCTCGGCAGTGCCGTTAGGCAAGTAAGATGTACTGCTAAGTAAATCTTCACGCATAGAGTTATATTTGTTCGAGTAATACTGCCACTCTTCAATCGGCGATTCAGCTTTTTTTTGTATGCTCTTACGGCTGTTCAAGCTTTGTTTTGGCGATGTAAGTATCGTATGCTGAGCCGACTTCGTCAAATGATTCAGCTGATTTTAATGCTTTTTACACTGTCGGCGCATATACATATGTACTCCCACATTCTTTCCCCAATATTGCTCACATTCAGGAATACAAACCGGCGGTACGGAAGTATCTGTATCGGGATATACTTTCTTTACAATCCCAATCATTTCTTTTATCAGCTTGTCCCAAAATTCGCCGTGATGTTTTAAAATGTTCTCTTTGTGGACTGATAAAAATATTTCCTTAAACCATATACTTTGCGACATGTTATTGTCATAACATAGCCGCTTTGTCGTAAAGCCATTTTATCGGATCGGGGAATGACTGTATAAAGTTGTAAAGTTTGCGTATAACTTTTTTTTTCAATCCCTCGTCATCGCGGTTTGATGCGTAAGTTGTTACAAAGGTGTTGAAAACGATTTTTGTTTTCTTCGTTTTCTGTTTCGTAAAGTGCCGCGAATAAATCGGTTAATGTATCGTCAATGAGCATTTTGTCCTCGTTGGTGTCCATAATGCTGAAATTCGGATCAATACCTAAAACGTGAAAAATTGTTTTTGACCACACGTAAACAAAATGCGTCGATTGTGTTAATATCCGCACCTGCTGTAAGGTGCATTTGTTCTTTAAATATTTGCTTTGTGCAATATCACCGTTTTCAAGTGCCTCACGATATGATTTGTTAATTCTGTTTATAATTCTTTCTTTCATTTCGTTAGCCGCCGCCTCCGTAAACGTTGCTACCAATATACTGTCTATCGGAAAAGGGTTTTCGGAGTTGGTTATAAGATTTACGATACGTTCGACAAGTACCGCCGTTTTACCAGAGCCTGCGGCGGCGGAAACAAGTATGTTTTTTCTTGCCTGACGGCTCATATATCGCTTTTTTTCTTGTTCTTTTTTGTCCAATTAGGCATCTTTGTCAACTCCTTTCGATTTGTTGTTTTTTAACACCGCGCCTTTTTGTTTTTAATATCTCCCAAATATCTTCTTTTTTTTGACCGATGAATCCGCAATACGCGGTGTACAGTTATCCTTATCAAATTTGCAGACAGGGGAGTAGGAACAATAGTCACACACGCTTGTATTTGATGTGGTGTACGGACTAAGGCTTATTTTGCCGTTTCTGATATTGCTGTCCATTTCAATAATTGTATCAGCCACATATTTCATTAGACCGTTAATTTCATCTGTGGTGTGAACTTCTTTAAAACCTGTTTTTGTACCTGTTTTTATGTTTGTGAATGAAACTTGACCGCTTTCAAGGAATTTGTTATCCATATTGGTATAAAGCAGTTTTGTTTGAAGTTGTTCGTCTTCGTCCGTGAATGTTACACCGTCAAGTTTTTAGTACGCTTTTGTTGGACTCAACTATATTGTCCTCTGTAGTTGATGAGTTAAGCTCCTTTATTTCATCACGCACACCTGTGTAATAAATACCTGCCACATCAGTGTCGGAATTTTTTTATTTTTTGCGGCAATGGCATATATAACCATCTGCATATTATAGCCGTTGTAAATATTTTTTATATCAAAAAAAACCGTTTTACCTGTCTTGTAGTCGATAATTCTAAGATATGATTTGTCACCGTCGCGGCATATGTCGATTCGGTCGATTTTTCCTTTTTAATGCGACTGTATCGGAAATATCTTCTTCAAAATCGTATTCCATACCGTTCTCGGCAAAATTGCCGACAGAAAGTGTTTTTGAACAAGTATTGCGGCATTTGAAATTGTTTTTGCCCATACGGGTGAAAATATTCGCGGTACGTTCTTTTCGCGCGAACGTCTGATGACAGCAGATTGCTGCACGATTCATTTATAATACCGCCTATAATATCGTCACGTTTTTCGTCACTCAAATTACGCCAACGTTCTATTTTATCATCGTTGGTATTTGCACCGTCCTCAACGGTATCGCAGAATTTTCTGATAACTTCGTGAGCATATGTTCCGATATTTGAAGAATTGACTTCCCATACGTCACGCTCTTGTGCGTTAAGTCCGTATCTTAAAAAGTATTGGAACGGACAAGCGGCATAGGTGTTGATACGCGTTGCACTGTATGTGATTTTGCCGTCATACATCATATTTGATATATCGCTGTCAAGCATTACACCGCGTTCACTGTAATAATCGGCACGTTTCATAAGCGAAAGCATAGGTTTCCATTTTGTTTGGTGTTTGTACCAATCGTATATGATTTCCCCATAACTGATTTTTACTGCCGTTAAATCTGTCGGACATATTGATAAGCATTCTGTGTATTGTTGCTTGCGGGGTGGAAATGTAAATTCCGTCTTTCAATGGGTCGTTTAAAAGGTTATCCGATACGGTCATTTTAGGGAATTTACGCATTATGTCATTTATCATATGCGACGGTGATTGTGACTTGCCTTCTTCATTTTGAATTGAATAGCTGAAATACAATTTTTTCGCTTACCGCGCATAATGCTCTGTAAACCTTAAAATACTGTTCGTCAAGTTTCTTTTTTAGTATCGGGTGCAAGAGTTACGCCGTATTCTTCCTGCAAAGTGCATCTGTCGCGGTTTGAAAGAAAAACCCTCGGATGCAATACCCGTAGGAAAAGTACCGCTTTTTGCGCCGACAATAAACATTACCTTAACGCTTGTATGACTGCTCCTTTCCACACTTCCTACATACACTTGGTCAATACCCGATGGAATAGTGCGTATTTCGCATTGCGACAGACCTACCGTTATATATTCCGCAAATTCCGAAATGTTAATTTTGTCACCGTCAAGTGCGATTGTGACTTGATTTAATATATCAAGAATAAGGTTCCATATTTTCGTAAATTGTTCGGATTCGTTCAGTTTGCCGTCTTTTTGGAATTTTGTGATGTCGAATTTTAATCCGCTATACAGGTTGATGTCCTCAAGATATTCAAACAGTGCCGTTGCAAATTCTGCGGCTGTTTTTCTGCCTTTTGTTTTTTCTTTGAATGACGCAATCGGTGCGGTTATTTCGTGACGGAGTTTTTCTATAACTTCATTTGCATCTTCTTCAGACTCTGTTTGAAAAGCAGTGTCTACGATATTGTTTTCGCCAAGCCACTCTTTTTCACCGAGCCACTTTGAACCGCCTCTTATGCCGTGCTTCAACACGAAGTTTTCAAGTATATCTATTTCTTCTTGATTAATCGACTTGAAAAATTTTAACTTTCCGTGTTGTTCTTTTCTGTAAATAAAACCGGCACGAAGATAACGGAAAACGGAATCATAGCTCCAATCGTCTTCAAGAATACTGAATAAAGATAAAAAATCTGCATTGCTATAGGATGGTCGCTCAAAAGGATTGTTCTGTCGGTGAAATACGGTATTTCGTATTCGGAGAAAACAGCCTCTATAAGATGTCTGTAATCATTTTCATCACCGCATAACAGTGCAATATCTTTAAAACGATAGCCGTCATCGCGGACAAGGTCAACGATTTTGCAGGCAATTCGTTCGATTTCGCCGTAGGTGTCACGGCTTTGGAAAAGTGCCATATTTTTAGGCTTGTCGGGATATACAAAGTCCTCTGTCCAATATCTGAAAAGCTTGTATAGGTCGTCCTTGCCTTTTAAGTGACGAAGCCCGTCAGAGGCGGTGTATTCGTTTTCAAGACCGTATGTTTGCGACAGTTCGTAAACTTTTTGTACAGTCTTTTCGGTCTGAAGATAAATTTCGCGTTCATTCTCGTATTCTGTAACAGGACAGCATACACTTATCGTCATATGTACGCCTTTTTTCAGAAGTGCCTCAAGTACGCAAATCTGCTGCGGCATAAATTTGTCAAAACGATTTACCCATATATAAGTGTTTTCGTCAAATTCGGTGCCGTTTTCGATACGGTTGGCAAGATGAAAAAGGTCGTCCTCGCTATCGGTACAGCCACTTTCTTCAACGTAAGAAAGATATTTCTCAATACGTTTGAAAGTGCAATCAGTTTGTTTTTTAAAGTTTTGTTGTCCGTTAATGCATTTGCCTTTTCAAAAAGTATTTCGGGTGTGATAAGGTAACGCTTCATTTCACTTATCAGTGACGACATAACGTCAAAAAAAACCCTGCTGACGCATAGAGGTGATAAGTTTTATATCCATATCCTTTACGTTTAAAAAGCTCGTCGCACGCCGCCGAAACAGCCTTATATATAAGCATCATTTTACCTGGGGCGGTAAGATGGTTTTGTTGTTTGGCACTTAAAAAGTTTATGGACATACGTCTTAGCGTAAGAACTTCAATATTGTTAAGTCCTATACCGCCGAAAAAATCAACAAATTTTCGTTCGGTTTCGTATGAATAATGGTCGGGGACAATCATTATACATTTTGAATCGGGATTTTTTTCGTGTATTTCACTTATTTGTTTAAGGCACATATCACTCTTGCCGGAGGAGATAGCGCCTCGTATAATACTGACTCCCATAATTTTAATCCTTTCGTAATATATATTAAGGTAATTATATCATATTTAAAGTACAAAAAAAGTACATAAATACAGGAAATCGCAAAAATATACACGTGAAAAACAAAATAAAAGAAAAAAATATGAAAAAAAATAGCTTGACTTATAATTGTAATCATGTTATAATAATTTTGCTCGAATAAAAGCTCTTTTTTTTATGCTTGAAAAGAGAGCTGAACATATATAAATGCGGAGGTGTAAAAATGAGAGTAAAGGTTACATTAGCGTGCAGCGAATGCAAGCAGAGAAACTATAATACAATGAAGAATAAGAAGAATGACCCTGACAGACTTGAAATGAACAAGTATTGCCTAAGTTCTGCAGAAAGCACACTCTTCACAAGGAAACCAAGTAATTTTGATTGAGTAAGGATGTGTAAAAATGGCTGATACAAATTTATCTAAAGCAAATAAGCCAAGCTTTGGTACAAGAGTCAAGAGATTTCTTTAAAGATACTAAGGCTGAGCTAAAAAGGTCACATGGCCTAACAAGGAACAGCTTATTCATAACACAGGCGTAATTATTGTGTTTATCTTAATAATTACAATCATCTTGTCCGTACTTGATTTTGGTATTGCAAAATTGTTCCAACTATTAACTAACATATTATAATTCATTAAAAGAATTGTTAGGGAAGGAGAACGGTTATGGCAGAAGAAGCAAAATGGTATGTAGCATACTTATTCCGGTTATGAAAACAAGGTAAAAGCAGATATTGAGAAATCTGTTGAAAACCGTGGTATGCAGGATTTAATTCTTGATGTCAAGGTGCCGACCGAAGAAGTCATTGAGGAAAACGGTGATAAGAAGAAGAAAGTAGTTCAGCACAAGATTTTCCCGGGCTATGTTATTATCAAGATGATAATGACTGATGAAAGCTGGTACATTGTCAGAAATACACGTGGTGTTACAGGATTCGTTGGACCGGGTTCAAAGCCTGTTCCGCTTTCGGACGAAGAAGTTGAACGCATGGGTGTTGAAGTTATTCGTATGAAAGATATTGATTTTTACCGTAGGAGATCTTGTTTCAATTAAATCAGGCCCTATGGAAGGCTTTTCGGGTAAAGTTACGAGCATTAACAATGAAACACGTAAGATTAACGTCGCTGTTTCAATGTTCGGACGTGAAACCCCTGTTGAAATTGACTATACACAGGTTGAACATATGGAATAGTCAATCAAATTATTTTGATATAGACAGCAAATGCTGTTTATAATATCCCTCTGGTAACAGTGGGAGGGCTTTATGCCCGCAATTACCACATTCATATAGCGATATGCTATGAAAAATTCAAGGAGGTGGCCATTATGGCTCAAAAAGTTGCAGGTTATATTAAATTACAAATTCCTGCCGGCAAAGCAACACCGGCACCACCGGTTGGTCCTGCTCTAGGTCAACACGGCGTAAACATTATGCAGTTTGCAAAGGAATTTAACGAAAAAAAAACAGCAAAGGACGCAGGTCTAATTATCCCTGTAGTTATTACAGTATATGCTGACCGTTCTTTCTCATTCGTAACAAAGACACCACCGGCTGCAGTTCTTATCAAGAAAGCTTGTAAGATCGAAAGCGGCTCAGGTGTTCCTAACAAGACAAAAGGTAGCTACAATTTCAAAGGCAGATCTTCAAGCTATCGCAGAACAGAAGATGCCTGACCTTAACGCTGCAAGCGTAGAGGCTGCTATGAGCATGATCGCAGGTACTTGCAGAAGTATGGGCGTTCTAATCGGTGACTAATTTGTTAAGAGAAGTGGGAGAGATATAAAATCTCGTTTAACCACGAAGGAGGATACGAAATGTTTAGAGGAAAGAAAATATCAAGATAGCGTAAAGCTTGTTGAAAAATCAAAGTTTTATGATACAAATGAGGCTATGGACCTTATTACAAAGACAGCTAAGGCTAAGTTTGATGAAACTGTAGAGGCTCACATCAGACTTGGTGTTGACTCAAGACACGCTGATCAGCAGGTAAGAGGTGCTGTTGTACTTCCGCATGGTACAGGTAAGACTTCAAAGGTTTTGGTATTCGCTAAGGGTCCTAAGGCTGACGAAGCAAAGGCTGCTGGTGCAGATTACGTTGGTGATGCTGACTTAGTAGCAAAAATCCAGGGTGAAAACTGGATGGATTTCGACGTTGTAGTTGCTTCACCTGACATGATGGGTGTTGTAGGACGTCTTGGTAAGGTACTTGGTCCTAAAGGGACTTATGCCATCACCAAAGGCAGGCACAGTAACAATGGATGTTACAAAGGCTGTAAACGAAATTAAAGCAGGTAAGATTGAGTACAGACTTGATAAGACAAATATCATTCACTGCCCAATCGGTAAGGCATCATTCGGTGCTGAAAAACTTCAGGAAAACTTTAACGCACTAATGAGTGCAATCGTTAAGGCTAAGCCGGCTGCTGCTAAAGGTCAATACCTAAAGAGCGTTGTTGTAGCTTCAACAATGGGACCTGGTATAAAGATTAATGCAGCTAAAATTGGCTAATTGATTTTAATAGCAATAAAAACCGCTCACAATATGAGCGGTTTTTGTATTTTGTTAAAAATTTTTTTTTGATGAAAATTAAAAAAACTATTGACAAGCTGTTTAAATTATGCTATACTATAAAAGTTGAAAATCCGTAGACAGTCGGCGGCTTGCAATGTACATTGCAGACATAAGTCCTACCGAGGGTGTTTTGGTAATGACTATTACAAAGCTCTTGGTCTATGACTGAGAGCTTTTTGTTTTATATGTAAGACATTGCTTTTGGATTTTCAAAGGTGATTATTCTTACAGGAGGTGAAACGAATTATGCCAAGTGAAAAAAGGTTTTAGAGGCTAAGAAAGCACAAGTTGCCGAAACAGTTGAAATTTTGAAGGCTGCTCAGACAGGTGTGCTTGTAGACTACCGTGGTTTGAACGTTGAAGAGGATACTGAACTTAGAAGAAAGCTTAGAGAAGCTAACGTTAAGTATTTTGTTATTAAGAACACACTTCTTCGTCTTGCTGCAAAGGAAGTTGGTCTTGATGCTCTTGATGAAGCACTTCACGGACCGACAGCTATCGCTGTTTCTTCAGAAGATGCAGTTGCACCTGCAAAGGTTATTGCTGATTTTGCTAAGGAAAACGATAAGCTTGAAATTAAGACAGGTTTCATGGACGGCGCTGTAATTTCTCTTGACGAGGTTAATAAGCTTGCAGCTACACCAAACATGGATACATTGATCGCAAAGATGATGGGAAGCTTGAACTCACCTATTTCTTCACTTGCAAGATTGCTTGCAACTATTGCTGACGGTGGCGAAGAAATCGCAGACCTAATAGCAAAAAGAAGAGCGCTGAGGAAGCTCCTGCAGCTGAAGAAGCTGCACCGGCTGAAGAAACAGCAGATGCTGAATAATTTATTTGAAAATTAGTTATAATTAATAGGAGGAAATTAAAATGGCAGATTTGAATGCAATTCTTGATTCAATTAAGGAATTAAAGCTACTTGAAGTTGCTGAATTAGTAAAAATGATGGAAGATGAGTTTGGCGTAAGCGCTGCTGCACCAGTTATGGTTGCAGGTGCTGCTGACGGTGCTGCTGCAGGCGGTGCTGAAAAGTCAGAATTTGATGTTGTACTTGCAGAAGCAGGCGCATCAAAGCTTGGCGTAATCAAAGTTGTTAGAGAACTTACAGGTCTTGGTCTTGCTGACGCAAAGGCTTTAGTTGACGGAGCTCCTAAGACAATTAAGGAAGCTGTATCTAAGGATGAAGCTGAAGAAATGAAAGCTAAGCTTGAAGAAGCAGGCGCTAAGGTAGAATTAAAAGTAATTTTGCTTCTGATTCGTATTTATCAAGGAGTATGTTATGACAATAGATGTATCAACAATTCTAAAGGAACTTGGCGGAAAGATTGATATTAACGGTGACGTTGAAATGTCTGACACCGATTTTCTTGGGGAAATGTATCATTTTAACGAGCCTGTTAAGGTTTCGGGCAGTGTTTCAAACAACGGAAAATCTTTGATATTAAAGGCTAACTGTACAGGTCATATGACTATGCAGTGTGCAAGATGTATGAAAAAGATATAGTCGTTGATATTGATTTCGACATTGACGAAAATCTTGCTCAGGACGACGGCAGTGTATCGTCAGATGATGATGTTATATTGTTTGAGGACGTTAAAATTGATATTGATGATATAGTGGCTAACAATTTTCTTATGAATGTTGAAGGTAAGTATTTGTGCAGTGAGGACTGTAAAGGTCTTTGTCAGCATTGCGGTGCGGACCTTAACGAAGGCGATTGCGGCTGCAGTCAGGGAAAACATAGATCCGCGTTGGGCGGCTTTGGTAGATATTATGGAAAAAGATAAGTAAGATAAAGTCAGAGAGAATTATGGAGGTGTAATCATGGCAGTACCTAAGGGTAAAGTTTCAAAAGCCAGAAGAAATAAAAAGACGTGCAAACTGGAAGCTAAGTGTGCCAAATATGGTTGAATGCCCACAGTGTCACGAATTTAAAATGCCTCATAAAGTTTGTAAGTCCTGCGGATATTACAACGGCAAGGAAGTTATAAAAAAGTTGAGGATTAATTCGGCTTTGTTAAATTAAAAGAGAATGTCTATGACATTCTCTTTTTTGTGCGTAAAAAATATTTGTATTAAAATTTCTGTTCTAAACGTGTCCGAAAAGTAATATATATCAAATACAAAAACACGAATGGAGGACAGGGGAGATGTACATAGCAAACAATGAAACGGCTGTTTCTTCAAAAGGTATATTGAATTATATGCCACAGGGGGATACGGCGATATATGTACGGTGTAAATCTTGACGGAGCTTGTGAAATACATATGAGGCTCGGTAAACCGCTTTGTATAAATTACAGTGACGGTCGGTTTTATCTTAACGCAAAAAAGGCAACTTGACGCCGATACCGAATTCAACGCTTAAAGTCACTCGTGAGCATATAGATGAAGCGATTGAAATTGCAACAAGTTCGTCTGTATATTCGGTGCGTGACCAAATAAAAAACGGTTACATAACAATAGCCGGCGGTCACAGAATCGGTATAACGGGTACGGCGGTTATAAAAGAGGACAATGTTTCGTTTATAAAGGATATATCGGGACTGAATTACCGTCTTGCAGGTGAAGTTATCGGAGCGGCGGACGAGGTTGTACCGATGATATTAAAAGGCGGAGGAATAAAAAACACGCTTATAATATCACCGCCCGGAGCAGGAAAAACAACAATGCTCAGAGATATTGTACGTCAGCTTTCGTACAAGTCGTATCGTGTGAGTGTTGTGGACGAAAGAAGTGAAATTGCGGCACTTTGTGAGGGCAGAAGTGCATTCGATTTAGGCTTTTCAACCGATGTTCTTGAGGGCGTGGACAAGGCGGAGGGAATGCTTATGGTATTGCGTTCGATGAGCCCTGATGTAATTGTCACAGATGAAATAGGCAAGCAGTCGGACATTGACGCAATCGAACGAATAACAAACAGCGGTGCGGGGGTTATTGCAACTATACACGGAAGAAATATCGATATGATAAAAAAGACGCGACGATTTAAAACGTATGCTGAAATTTTTCGATTTAATTATAACGTTAAGCAGGCGAAAAGGGTATCGGAACGGTGGAGGAGGCTCTTACGAAATGGTGAAAATTCTCGGAGCGGTAATGACAGGTTTTGCGTGTGGATATTTAGGGTTTAAAATAAGTTTTGCGATGAAAATAAGAGCGGAAAGTTTAAATAATATAATCACTTCGCTTGAAATGCTCGAAAGTGAAATAAATTTCAGTATGAATAAGTTGAAACAAGCATTTATGCGTGTGGACAAATGTGGATTGTTTAAATTCGCCGCAGAAAATATGGATGAAAAAAGGCGTAAAAACGGCTTGGACAAATGCGGTGAATGAATGCAGTACTAAACTGTCATTAAAAGACGCGGACAAAGATATACTTATGACACTTGGGAAAAACATAGGAAGAACGGATACTGATGACCAGATAAAGAATATAAAATATATAAAAAGTATGATAGCCGAGCAGGAAAAACAGGCACAGAGCGAATACCGCCGTTTCGGAAAAATGTACAGAAACGGCGGTGTACTTGTCGGACTGTTGATTGTTATTATGCTGATATAATGGAGATATAGTTATGAATGTAGATTTGATATTTCAGATAGCCGGTGTCGGAATAATCGTAGCGGTATTGAATCAGCTTTTTAACGCGTGCAGGACGTGACGAACAAGCTTTGCTTACAACGATAGCCGGACTTGTGGCAGTACTTTTTTATACTGTCACAGCAAATCGGAGATTTGTTTTGATACGGTGAAAAATATTTTTTTAGTCTTTAGGTGAGAAGAATGGATATATTTAAGATTATAGGAGTGGGGCTGATAGGCGGAATTTTGTCAATGACCGTAAAACAATACAAAAAAGAATATGCTTTTGCTTGTTGCACTTGCGACAGTGACGGTGATATTGTTTTTTACGCTTGATACGCTTGAAACCGCAATTTCGCAGATTTCGCTTATAACCGAGAAAAGCGGTGTGGACACAAGATATTTTACGGCAGTTATGAAAGTGGTCGGTGTGGCATATATAACGCAGTTCGGGCGGAAATATTGCGTGACGGCGGCGAGGGGGCGATTGCTTTAAAGGTAGAGCTAGCCGGAAAGGTGTTTATATTGGGACTGACTCTGCCGATAGTTACGGAATTTTTGGAGGTGTGTGTAAATGCACTTTCTGCTGTGTAAAATAATCATTATCCTTACGCTGATAATGCCGATAACCGCTTATGCGGACGTACCGACACTTGAGGGGTGAGGATTTGTTTAATCAAACGGTGGAGAGGAGTATGACGGGTGATTTGTCGTTAAATCCGACTGATATATTAAATATGCTGTCGGACGACATTATGGGGGAGATAAAGGGGAATGTACCGATGATGTAATAATACTTTTTATAATAGCGGCGATTTCGGGGATTATAACAACTATTTCAACATCGTTCGGAAATAAATCGACAAGTGAGGCAGCGTTTTTCGCCTGCTTTACGCTCATGTCGGCGGCGGCGATAAAATGTTTCGGAACGGCTATGGAGTACGGAACAACGGTTGTTACGGCAATGACGGACTTTATAACGAAATTTTCACCGCTGTTGATGATTATGATTGCGACAAGCGGTAAAAAAGCGGTATCGGCGTCGACGTTTCAGCCTGTTATGTCGGCGGCGGTGTATGTTGTGTCGATAATTATTGAGAAGTGCCTTGTACCGCTTATAGCGTTCAGTTCGGTGCTTGCGGTTGCGGGGGGAATATCAGTGACAAGGTACAGCTTTCGGGGTTTTGTAAAAGGTGGTTAAGTCGATTTCAAAGTGGCTTATGGCGGCGATTATAACGATTTTTACCGGTATAAGTGCGATATACGGCTTTTTTTTCTTCACCCGCACTTGACGCAGTAAGCGGTAAGGCGGTTAAGTTTGCGGTAGGGAAGTCTTGTACCTGTTGTCGGTACGTTTTTATCCGATACGCTTGAAACGGTCGTAAGCGGAACAAGGCTTATGAAAAAAATGCGGTCGGAGCATCGGGAATTATTGTGATGTGCGTTATATGCGTATTGCCGATACTTAAAATCGGCGTGATACAGTTAATGCTAAAACTCACATCATCAATAGCCGAACCGCTTACGGATAAACGTGTTTCGTCTATGCTTTGGGAGGTGTCGGAGTCGGTTACAACGATATTTGCGGTAGTGGTTATGGTAGCGGTACTTTTTATGATTAATATAAGTATTATGTTAGCCGCCACCGGCATTTGAGAAAAAATGCTCGTCGTATATCACTCATTTTCAAACCTTGAAGTACATTGAGTACGACTGCGGTTTTCAAATAAGCAATCTGCTTAGAAAGCATTTTCCTCAAAGTACAAAATGTAATACAGTGCGAAAGGAGATAACATAGACGGCAATGAAAGAATACATCATAACCATAATCGGTGCAACATTGCTTTTCGGCTATGGCCGGAATTATTGCACCTGAAAAGTGGCGCAGTTATGTACAGGTTATAACAGGTTTGGTTATAATAAGCTGTATCATTTCTCCTGTGACAGCTATTGTAAAAAGTGATATATTTGACGGCTTTGACAGTGTACAGGAAAACATAGCCGACAGCAGTAATATGCAGACGGAGCTTGTTATAGAGGAACTGAAAAGCAGGATAAACGAGGATATTAAAGCACGAATGGAAAAAAAAGAATTTAAATTATCGGTTACGGCGGAATGTGAAATAATGGTGAATGACGAAGGTGAGATTACAGGGGTAGACAGTGGTACGCGTTTACGGGGATAAATTAACGGACCGTGCAAGGAGCAGAATATGCGAGGTATACGGTTTGAAACCTTATGAGGTGCATGAGGAATAAGGAAGATTTACTTAAAATATTTAAAAATAAGAATAACAGACTGATATGCTTAATATTAATAATTGAGTTGTACTTATGGCAGTGGCAAGTGTGGACAAAAATAAAAAGCTGACGTACAACCTACGGCAGCCGTAACAAGTGTTGAAGATGAAGAAAAGAGGCTTGCGAACATTCTTTCACAGATTGACGGTGCCGGAGAGGTATCTGTTATGATAACCTATTATTCAAGTTCGGAAAAGAACATCGCTTACGAAACGAAAGTTTCATCAAGAGAAAAGGAAGAAAGCGAGGATAAAAAGGCTGTTATGACAGACGGTGAACCTATGGTGGTAAAAGAGGTGTATCCAAAAAGTCAGAGGTGTTATCGTGACTGCCGACGGGGGCGGAAACAGTGCAGTCAGAAGTGCTATTTCCGAGGCGGTTACAGCATCACTTGACGTGCCTGCACACAGAATATGTATATTTAAGAAGGAGGTAAAATAAAATGGTTTTGATGAAGAAGGAGATAATAGCGGCATCGCTTGTGGTACTTATAGGAGTTGCCGGATACTTGAATTGGTCGTATCAAGATACAATAAGGGTAGTCAGGACGGCGAAAGCTACGTTGAAACCGGCAAGAAACTCGGTGAGGCACAGTATGTTTCTTCCGCTACGGTAGCGGAGGAAACATCAACGGACAACGCGGAACAAAACGACAGCGAGCAAGCGGAGGAAACGGCAGTAACGGAAGATGACGGCGAACAGGCAACGGACAGTCAGGAAAGCAATGTAACGATAGAAACCGCGTCGGATTCGGGCAATTATTCTGAACAGGCAAAGATGAATAAAGAAACATCACGTTCAAAGTCACTTGAAATATTAAATCAAACTGCCGAAAACGAAAGCTTTTGACGCTGATATTCGTAAAAAAGCCGGTGACAAAATTCTTGAAGAGGCAAACAACGTACAGAAAGAATCGGAAATCGAAAGTATCGCACAGTCAAAGGGCTACAGTGAAATATGTAGTGTATGTAGACGGCAGTGAGGCAAATATTATGGTCGAAAAGACGGATTTTCGGACGAAGATGTAGTAAAACTTACGTCAATCGCAACCGAACAACTTAAAATTTCAGCACAAAACAAAAAATAGTTGAAGTAAAGTGATTTATCTGTTATAATATACATATAATAATTTATTCGGAAAAAATTTACGGAGGTAGCATTATGGATGAAGAAATTAAGAATGTTCAAAATGAAGACGGCATAAACGAAGAAACTGCCGAAGAAACAACTGCAAATGCAGAAGTTGAAGAAGAACCAATCGGGAATATAAAAATTTCAGTTGACGTTGTATCAACAATCGCAGGTATCGCAACAACAGAGATTGACGGTGTTGCGGGAATGTACGGTTGTTGCCGGCGGCATTTGCAGAAAATGTTCGGTGCAAAGAAAAAATCCGTCAAAGGGCGTTAAGGTTGATATGAACGAAACAACTGCAACGATTGACCTTTATATTGTGGTGGATTACGGTGTAAGAATACCGGAGCTTTCTTGTGAAATTCAAGAGAACGTTAAAAACAGCGTTGAAACAATGACAGGACTTGATGTTCAAAAGGTTAATATCCATATCGAAGGCGTAAGCTTTGAAAAAGGAAAAAGAAGAAAAAATAGAACTTGACAGCAACGTAAACGAAACACCTTTACAGACTGTTGACACTGATGAAGATTCTATGGACGATGAGGATATTCAAGACTGAGAAAATAAATCAAGGATTGTGTCTTATAGGCATAAGCCTTGATTTTTTTATGTTATTGTGGTATAGTTTTAACATAGAATTTAAGTAGCCTTATTATTTTGGGAAAGGAATAAAAATATGAAAAAACAGACGAGAAGTCAAGCAAGGGACGCTGCTTTTACACAAGTGTTCCAAATGAATATGCACGAGGATGATATGGACGTAATTTTGAGGAGCTTTTAAATGCGCGTCCCGAATGTGAAACAAATCTCGGTTATATAAGACAGATTATTGACGGAGTGAAAGAACACGAAAGCGAGCTTGAAGATACGGTTGCAAAGTATTTGAAAGCAGGTTGGACGCTTTCAAGAATTTCAAAAGCGTCACTTTCAATAATGAAGCTTGCAATATTTGAAATGAAGTATATGGACGACGTACCTCCGAAAGTTGCGATAAATGAGGCGGTTGAACTTGCAAAGCGTTACGGCGATGACGGTGACCCTACATTCGTAAACGGACTTTTGGGTAATGTATTTAAGGAGTTAGCGTGAGTACAATAGGCTTTGATACAAGCAATTACACAACGTCAACTGCGTGGACTGACGGAAAAACCGATATAAATGTACGACAGATTTTTTATACGTCAAAGACGGTGAAAGAGGAATACGTCAAAGTGACGGCGTTTTTCAGCATATGAAATTAATGCCGGTGATGTATGAAAAATTGTCGGAGCAGATTGATTTTAAAAGATGTTAAGGCGGTTGGAGTCAGTACAAGACCGAGATGTGTAGAGGATCATATATGCCTGTATTCCTTGCAGGTGAGGGGTATGCAAAGGTTGTCGCTAATACTTTGGGTGTGCCTTTGTATGAATTTTCACACCAAGACGGACATATAATGGCGGGAATATATTCAAGCGGCTCTTTTGAATTGCTTGAAAACGATTTTATATCGGTACACCTTTCGGGTGGTACAACGGAAATTTTGAAAAGCCGTTACAACGGATTTCATTTTGACAATGAAATTATCGGCGGAAGTAAGGATATAAGTGCCGGACAATTTATTGACAGAGTGGGCGTAAAAATGGGGTTGCATTTTTCCTGCCGGTAAGGCTTTGGAACAGCTTGCTCTAAAGACTGAAAAAGGTGAAAAACTTCCGATAGCCGTTGACGGTGCGTATATGAATTTTCGGGTGTTGAAACAAAAGCGTCACGCATGGCGGAGAGTGAAAAATGCGATAAATCCGCTCTTGCACTCGGCGTACTTGAAAATGTTCGTGATACACTTGTTAAAACGATAAATAAGGCAATGACGGACACAAACACTCACCGCGTGTTGATTGTGGGCGGTGTTGCGTCAAACGGAATTATAAGAAACGGACTTACAAAAAAACTTGATGGTGATGTGTATTTCGCAAAAGCGGAATATTCAACCGATAATGCAGTCGGAACAGCATATCTTGCACATCTGGCACATAAGGAGGCATAGGCTTGGAACCTAAAATTGCTACCGTTTCACAGATAAACGGTTATGTAAAGAAAATACTTGACCATAATATAATACTTAATAATGTTTGGATAAAAGGGCGAAATATCGAATTTTAAACATCATTATTCCGGACATCTTTATATAACGCTTAAAGACGAGGGCGGAGTACTTAAAGCGGTAATGTTCAGAGGCAGTGCGCAGTCGCTTAACTTTGAACCGAGCGACGGTATGAAAGTCCTTGCACGAGGAAGAGTAAGTGTGTATGAGGCGGGCGGTTCGTATCAGCTTTATATAGAGGAAATGATACCCGACGGTGTGGGTGAACTTTATATAGCATACGAACAATTAAAGAAACAGCTTTTTTGAAGAAGAAGGACTTTTCCGTCCAGAACATAAAAAAGCCTATTCCGAAATTCCCTAAACGTGTCGGAGTTGTTACAGCCTCAACAGGTGCGGCGGTAAGGGATATTATAAATGTTATAACAAGACGTTATCCTATGGCTGAAATTGTGATATATCCTGCACAGGTACAGGGTGTCGGTGCGGCGGAAAGCGTTGTTAAAGCGATTGAATACTTTAACGCAACAAATGAGGTTGATACGCTGATTGTCGGACGCGGAGGCGGCAGTATAGAGGACTTGTGGGCATTTAATGAGGAAATCACCGCAAGGGCGATATTTAATTCGAATATACCGATTATATCCGGCTGTCGGACACGAAACAGATTTTACGATTGCCGATTTCGTTGCGGATTTGAGAGCACCTACTCCGTCAGCGGCGGCAGAAATAGCAGTACCGTCAATGATTGAACTCAGAAACAGAATAAATACCGATAAAAACCGTATTTCTCAAAATATAGTCAAGCGTATCGAAAGCTGTAAATTGCTTTTAAAACGATTTAAAAATGCGTACTCTAAGGATAGGATTGACGATTATTATTTGAAGATAGATTCGCTTGTTAAATCTATGGATAACTGCATTAAAATGAAAACTATGTCGCTAAGACGTCAGCTTGCGGAACAGGCTGCAAAGCTTGACGCGTTAAGTCCTCTGCAAACTCTTTCAAGAGGATATTCGATTCCGACAAAAAGAGGACGGAACTGTTATAAGAAGTGCGAACGATATGGAAAAGGGTATGGAATTTACACTTAGAATGAAAGACGGACAGACAAATTGTGTAGTAAAGGGAGAATAGATATGGCAAAAGACATTTGAACAGTCAATAGCTGAACTTGAAGAAATTGTTGAACAGCTTGAAAACGGTGACGTGACTCTTGACGAGTCACTCGGACTTTGAAAAGGGAATAAAATTATCGAAAAGCTGTCAGAAAATGCTTGACACGGCAGAAAAGAAAGTTTCTATACTGATGACAAATGATGACGGAGAAATAGTAAAAAGAGGACTTTACAGGTGCGGACAATGAATAATATAAAGGAATTGCTGAAAGAGCAGATTAAATTTACAGACGGTTATCTTGATAAGTACCTTGCCGAAAAAGACAATCCGCAGAATATTATATACAAGGCAATGCGATACAGTGTTTTTGCGGGCGGTAAAAGACTTCGTCCGATACTTATGATGAATACTTGTAAAATGTGCGGCGGTGATGTAAATGAGGTTATTCCGTTTGCGTGTGCGCTTGAAATGATACACACATATTCGCTTATTCACGACGATTTGCCCGCAATGGATAATGATGATTGTTACGACGCGGTATGCCGACCAGTCATATTAAATTCGGTGAGGCAACCGCTATTTTGGCAGGTGACGCACTTTTGAACAAGGCATTTGAAGTTGTGTCGCAGTACAACGGCAACAATCCTCAAAGGGCGATTAAAGCAATGAATATGCTTGCCGTATCGTCAGGTACAGAGAGGGTATGATAGGCGGTCAGATTGTCGATATGGAGAGTGAAGGTAAGGATATTACCCTTGATGAACTTAAATATCTTCACCTTAACAAGACTGGCGCAATTATAAGAAGTGCCTGCACAGTCGGCGCGTTGATGGGCGGTGCGAGTGACGGAGAAATAAAAGCCGTTGATGAATTTGCTCAAAATCTCGGTGTTGCGTTTCAGATACAAAGATGATATTCTTGACGTTACAGGCGATGAAAAAGAGCTTGGTAAGCCTATCGGCTCGGATGCGGAAGAAAACAAAAATACATATGTAAAAGCTTGTAGGTTTGGAAAAGTCAAAGGAATTAGCAAAGGAATATTCGGAAAAAGCAAAGAAGTCACTTGAAATGTTCGGTGAAAAAGCGGAATTTCTTATAAATCTTACAGATTACTTAATTGATAGAAAATTCTAAAGGAGATAGTTAATGTCATATTTACAACAGCTTATTTCAAATTCGGTGCTTATAACGGCTCTTATAGGTTGGTTTGCGGCACAGGTACTAAAGATGATACTCGTTTGGGATAAAAAAAGAAGTTTGATTTTAAGAGAATAATCGGTTCGGGCGGTATGCCGAGTTCACATTCATCTTTTGTAATGGCACTTTACAATGTCTATCGGCTTTACGCAAGGCTTTGACAGTGGGGCTTTTGCAATATCGGCGGTTATGTGTCGTTTGTGGTTATGTATGATGCGGCAGGTGTCAGAAGAAGTGCAGGTCAGCAGGCTGCTATACTTAATAAATTGGTTGAGTCTGTTATGAATGCCGATTTTTCAAAAACAGAAAAACGTCTGAAAGAACTTTTAGGACAATACTCCGATTGAAGTTTTTGCCGGTGCGATTTTGGGCGTAATAATTGCGATTATAAGGTATGTATGATGAAGATACTTGTTGATGCGGACGCGTGTCCTGTTAAAGAAATTATTGAAAAGGTTGCAAAACAGAAGAATATCGAAGTTGTTATGTATATTGATTCAAGTCATATTTTTTAAGCTCGGATTACAGCAAGATTGTGACGATAAGTAAGGGCAGGGACGCAGTTGACCTTGCACTGATAAACGACAGTGAAAAGGGTGACGTCATTGTTACACAGGATTACGGCGTTGCGTCGCTTGCACTCGGACGCAGTGCGTATGCAATCGGTAACAGCGGACTTATTTATGATAACAATAATATCGATAAACTTATGTTTGAAAGGTTTTTGGGACAGAAAGTACGCCGAGCCGGCAGAAAAGGCGGTAAGACGTTTAATCCGAAAAAGAGAACTAAAGAAGATGACGAACGGTTTGAACGAAATCTTTTTAACGATTTTGGACAGGGGATAAAGTATATGAATAAACAAGAAATACTTGATTATTTAAAAGAAAAAAATGTATTGCACGAAGTAACCGAACACAAAGTGGTTTATAATATGGAAGAAGTGTCGCAGATTGATATTCCTTATCCAGAAGCGGAGGCGAAAAATCTTTTTGTCAGAGATGATAAGAAAAGAAATTATTATCTTATAACTAAAAAAAAAGCCGATAAAAAAAGGTTAATTTAAAGAAGTTTAGAAAGGAAAATAATACTCGTGCTTTTAAGCTTTGCGTCGGAGGACGAGTTGAAAAGTATAATGGGTGTGATACCGGGAGCGGTTACACCGTTCGACTGTTAAATGATAAAGAGTTAAAAGTGAAATTTTTTATAGATAAAGAATTTGCAAAAACGGGACACTTAATAGCCGTACATCCGAATGATAATACCGCAACAGTGTATTTAAAAGCAGAAGATTTAATTGATATAATAAAAAGAACACGGAAATCAAGTTGGTGTTATTATACATTATAGAATTTGCCCATAAGGGCATTTTTTTATATCTGAAATTAAAAAAAAAAAAAAGGTACATCGTACTTCCTTTTTTTGTTGGCGACCCGGATGAGGCTCGAACTCACGACCTCCAGCGTGACAGGCTGGCGTTCTAACCAACTGAACTACCGGGCCAACTCTTGACTGCTTGACTATTATAACTTATATTTAGACAAATGTCAATAGTTTTTTTGAAAAAAAATAAAAAAAACTTTTCAAAAATATATTTTACACAAAAATCGGAATTAAAAAATTGACACAAAGCAAAAAATAAGGTTATACTATATATAGGACTAAAAATGATAGGAGTGATGAAAATGACAGCGTTGGCTAAGACAATCGAAACATTACTTGAAAAAAAAAATATTCATCACTTCGAGATGTACTTTCGTCAATGAATGAGGCGGATATAGCGGCAATGTTTTCAGAGGGTTTCTTCGGACAGTTTACCGCTTTTATTTAGACTTTGCCGAAAGATTTGGCGGCGGATACATTCGCACTTATGGACACCGATGAGCAAGAGCTTTTGATACGCGGTTTTTCGGATAATGAAATCAAGGAAGTATTTGATGAGCTTTACGTTGATGACGCGGCGGATATAGTTGAGGAAATGCCTGCAAATGTGGTGAAACGTATTCTTAAAAATACAGAGCCTGATATGCGTCAGATGATAAATGAGATATTGAAATATCGAGGACAGTGCCGGAAGTCTTATGACGACCGATTATATCAGTCTTAGACCGAAAATGACAATCAGTGACGCAATCAAACGTATAAGACGTACAATCAATGAGGCTGAAACGATTTATACTTGTTATGTCACTGATGACAACAGAAAACTGTTGGGATATTTGTCTGTAAAAAAATCTCTTTTGCTTGCCGAGCCGAATGAAAAAGTGTGCGATATAATGGATAAGACCATAATATGCGTGCATACTTTGAGCGATAAAGAGGACGTTGCAAAGGATATGAATAAATACGACTTTGTAACAATGCCTGTTGTTGATGACGAGGGCAGACTTGTCGGTATCGTAACCTTTGACGACGCAATCGACGTTATGCAGGACGAGGCAACAGAGGATATCGAAAGAATGGCGGCTATCAATCCAACGGAGGAATCGTATTTCAAAACGTCTGATTTTAAACACGCCAAAAACAGAATTTTTTGGCTGTTGATACTGATGTTGTCGGCGGCGATAACGGGAACTATTTTGACAAAATATGAGGATGCGTGTGCGGCGATACCTGCACTTGTATCGTTTATTCCTATGCTTATGAGCACGGGTGGTAACTGTGGTTCGCAAAGCTCAACAATGATAATTCGCGGAATGTCGGTTGACGAAATCAAACTGAAAGACTTCTTAAAAGTCATATTTACCGAATTCAGAATTTCGCTTGTAATATGCGTTATATTGGCAATCGTAAACGGTGTGCGAATATGGATAATGTCAGGTGATTTGCAAATTGCGACTGTTGGTGAGTCTGTCGATTATATGTATAGTCATAATTTCGCAGTTTATAGGCTGTTCACTGCCTATGCTTGCAAAGCGTTGTAAGCTTGACCCCGCTGTTATGGCGGCACCGCTTATAACGACCATTGTCGATGCAACGAGTATTTTGATATTTTTCAATATCGCAACAAGATTTTTTTAATTTATGATTTTTAAAAAGTGTACAAAATAAACCAAGAAATTTATGCAAAAAAGGTAAATTTTTTGTAAAATAGGTTTAAATCATTGAAAAAACTGAATATAAAAGTGATATAATGTAGTTGTTAGATTGATAATAATTTAACAACTACTTTTTTCTTATTATTAGAGGAGGTTATTTATTATGGGAAGATTTACATTACCAAGAGATTTGTATTACGGAAAGGATTCACTTGAAAACCTAAAGAATATTGACGGTAAAAAAGCTATCGTCGTATCGGGCGGCAGTTCAATGCGTCGCGGCGGTTTTTCTTGATAAAGTAGATAAGCATATTTAAAAAAGAAGCAGGAATGGAAGTTCAGTTATTTGAAGGCGTTGAGCCAGATCCTTCTGTAGAGACCGTTATGAAGGGTGCAAAAGCTATGACAGATTTTCAGCCTGATGTAATCGTAGCAATCGGCGGAGGTTCACCGATTGACGCGGCTAAGGCCATGTGGGCATTCTATGAATATCCTGAGGTTACTTTTTGAGCAACTCTGTACACCTTTCTCATTCCCGAAACTTCGCCAAAAGGCTAAATTTGTAGCTATTCCGTCAACATCGGGTACGGCTACTGAAGTTACTGCATTTTCGGTTATCACAGATTATGCAAAGGGTATCAAGTATCCTCTTGCAGACTTTGAGATTACACCGGACGTTGCAATCGTAGACCCACAGCTTGTAGAGTCATTGCCGATAAAGCAAGTTGCATACACAGGTATGGACGCACTTACTCACGCAATCGAGGCATATGTATCAACGCTTAATTCACCGTTCACAGACCCCTCTTGCAATTAAGGCAATAGAGATGGTGCTTGATTACTTACCGCAGTCGTATAAGTGCGATATGAACGCGAGAGAACAAATGCACTATGCACAATGTCTTGCAGGTCAGGCATTCTCAAATGCTTTGCTTGGTATAGTTCACTCAATGGCACATAAAACAGGTGCGGCATTCTCAACAGGTCATATTCCTCACGGATGTGCAAATGCAATTTATTTGCCGTATGTAATTAAGTACAACGCACACGAGCCAGAGGCTATGCACCGTTATGCAGATATTGCAAGACGTGTAGGACTTGGCGGAACATCTGAAAAAGGCACAGGTAAATGCTCTAATCGCTAAGATTGAAGAATTTAACAGAGCTATGAATATCCCTAAGACATTGCAGGAATTCGGTGTTAAGGAAGATGAATTTAAAGAAAAATTGTCATCAATCGCCGAACTTGCAGTAGGTGATGCTTGCACGGGTTCAAACCCACGTTCAATTACTCCGGAACAGATGGAGAAATTGTTTAGTTGCACATACTACGGTACAGAAGTAGATTTCTAATGAAAAAGTTATTTGTATTACAAAAAGCACATCGTAAGATGTGCTTTTTGAGTATGCAAAAAAATCCGATGGTTAATGCCATCGGATTTTATTAGTTATTTAATTGCAACTTTCAATTCTTCAACTTTATCAAGTTTTTCCCAACTTACGCCTAAGTCCTCACGTCCCATATGACCGTAAGCGGCAAGGTTTTTATAGATAGGCTTTCTCAAATCAAGTTGTTTGATAATTGCGTGCGGTCTTAAATCAAATACTTTTTCGATTGCCTGTTCAATCTTATCTTCATCAACTGTTGCAGTACCGAAAGTATCAACCATTATTGAAACAGGGTGTGCAACGCCGATTGCGTATGCAAGCTGAACTTCGCACTTCTTTGCAAGTCCTGCCGCAACAACATTCTTTGCAACCCAACGAGATGCATATGCGGCACTTCTGTCAACCTTTGTAGGGTCTTTACCCGAAAAAGCACCGCCGCCGTGTCTTGCATAACCGCCGTATGTGTCAACGATAAGTTTTCTTCCTGTTAAACCGCTGTCACCGTTAGGTCCGCCGACAACAAATCTGCCTGTCGGATTGATATAAAACTCAGTGTTTTCATCGATAAGTTCAGCCGGAACAGTTGTTAAAATAACTTCTCTTAATATCTTCACGAAGTTTTTTTTTTTGAATATCAACATCAGGAGAATGCTGGCTTGATACAACGACTGCGTCAACTCTTACAGGCTTATCGTCATCATATTCAACAGTAACTTGAGTTTTGCCGTCAGGTCGAAGATAATCAAGGATACCGTCTTTTCTTACTTGTGTAAGTTTCTTTGCCATTTTTGTGCAAGAGAAATCGGCATTGGCATAAATTCGGGTGTTTCGTCACAAGCGTAACCGAACATCATACCCTGGTCGCCGGCACCTGTTGAATTTTCGTTGTCATTACCGCCTTGTTCACGGTTTTCCATAACCATCATTAACGCCTTGCGCAATATCAGGCGACTGTTCATCAATAGCCGTAACAACGGCACAAGTTGTACCGTCAAAGCCGTATTTAGCTCTCTGTCATAGCCGATGTCAAGAACAACCTGTCTTGCAACCTTAGGGAAATCAACATAGCAAGATGTTGTAATTTCACCCATAATTGAGATTATACCCGTTGTACAAGTAGTTTCGCAAGCGACTCTTGCCATCGGATCTTCTTTTAGTATTTCATCAAGAATTGCGTCAGAAATTTGGTCACAGATTTTATCGGGATGACCTTCTGTTACAGATTCCGAAGTAAATAATCTTTTACTCATTGGTTTTATTTCCTTTCCTATATTTACAATGTACCTATAATATACTATTATATATTGTATCGTAAATACACGAAAAAAGTCAATATATTAAATTATACTGTCAAAATTCCTTCTTCCGATTCGATAAGCAGGAATATTTCTTCTTCACGACCGTTTTCGGCATTGACATAGATTAAAAAGTTTTTGCCGTTAAAAGCACCCCTTAAATTCATAGCAAAGTACTTCTCTCATACTGTCCTTCGGAACAAGAGCAAGTTTTGTTGCGGTCACGTCAAGTCCTGTGGATATTTTTTGATTTTGCGTCATCAACGGAAAGTGCAGGGGCTGATAAGTTTCTCTCTGCGTGATTCATAATATATCCGTTTGTTTCAAGACCTACAATTTCACCTGTATCGAGTGCAACACGAACTTTTACAAGGTCACTGTAACACGTTACGTTGTCCTGTACATATGCAAAAGTTTATCGTTGCGATACCGCCTGATTTTTCATAATAACTGCTCTGCATACTGTAAAAACCGTTTTTCTGCAAAAATTCAGCCGCTTTGTCTGTTGCGGAATTAATGTCAAGACGTTCGCCGTCAATATTTCTGCTGTTCAGATATGAAAAAGAATATATCCGCCGTCTTTTGTTATACTTATTGAAATTTGATTTGAGTCGGTGTTTTTTTCACAAATGTGTATGACGGTATTGCGGTATTTTCCGAAAGACTTTCAAAAGCCAAGCCCTTTTGTAACGACAAATTTCTCGGCGGTGTTCAGTGCGTCTTCTTGTGAAATTGTGTGTGCGTTTTTCAAAAAGTGCAGGCTCTCTGTTTTCAATATGCTCCGAGAACGGACCGTCATATATAAGTGACGGATATTCGTCAAACGATTTTTCTACGTTAGCCAAATCGTCAAGTACGTTTGAATCTGCCGCGTCTGCGACTGTTCCGCGCTGTCTTGTCCTTGACTGTGAAATGCGTACTTCTCCGTTGTAAATTTTTGTTTCTATTTCCGAAAGGGTATTTTTTAGTGTTGCGGCATATTCGTTCATTGACGCAAGATTGTCATATTTCTTCCTGTGAAATTTCTTCACCGTTAATCATTGACTGCGAAAGCACATAGGTGTAATCGCCGACTTGTGAAAAGAAATTTTGACGTGTTGTCAAGCTGTACCTCTGATGTGGGGAAGCTGACCAAGACATGACTTTGCCTCTGCACTTTGTCGAAAAAAATATCGCTTGAAAGTTTTGCAAGCTGTGCGGGACTTTTTGTAAGCTGTGTTTTGCTCAAAAGAGTGTCTATATCGTCAACATAACCGACAAGCTCGTGGAACGCTCTGTTGTACTGATTTTCTGTTGTAACTTCAAGTGCTTTTGCATTTTTTCGTTGCGGTAGCACCCCATATGACTGCGGCGATTATTCCTACAATAAGTATTGTATACAGCCAAACGTGTATGCTTTTTTTTTTCTCTCCATATTATTTTCCTCTCTCTCATATTATTTGCAAAATCTGTGTTTGCCGATGGTTTTTATAAGCGGTCTTGACCAAATCCAAGCATTTGTGGCGGTGTCGGGATTAAAATAGTATATCGCACCGCCGGACGGATCCCCAACCGTTTAAAGCGTCATTGCAGGCTTTGTAAACCGTAGAATTTTCGTCGATAGGAACATTTATCTGTCCGAATCACTGACCGCCGTAAATGCACCAGGCTGATAGATAACACCCCGAAATTGTGTTAGGGAATCACGAATGACGTACACGATTTAAAATAACTGCCGCAACGGCAACTTGTCCTTCGTAAGGCTCACCGCGTGCCTCGCCGTTTACCGCTCTTGCCAAAAGCTGTTTTTCGTTTGATGAGGCACTTACCGCATATGCGTTGTTTTCGTTAGTGTAATAAACGACGCCGCAAGTTATCAATGCAAATGCCAGAACGACAGATATTAATTTTTTTCATATTACTTCCTCCTTGTGATTTTTTTTCTTTAGTATTTCCATAAAATCGTAATAAATATGTATGCGAGATGAAAAATAGGTTAATAATTTCAATACAAGATTAAATCAGTGAGGTATGAATTATGAATAAGATAATAGCGGTATTTTTTTGGTGGCACTTTTTGTATGACGGTTTGTGTAACTGCATATTCGGATGGTGTACAGGCGGATTTGCAGGATAACTTGATAAGATTACATATTATCGCGGACAGTGACGATGATAACGACCAAGCAGTTAAATTAAAGGTGCGTGACGCAATTTTAAAAAAATGTCGGCGACAGACTTTCAAAAAAACGGATAAAAACGAATGTCGCGATGAGATAATAAATGATTTGAATGAATTTGAAGATATAGCGAATGACGTACTTCGCGAAAACGGTTTTTCATATACGGCACACGCCGAATACGGTAAATTTGAATTTCCCGAAAAAACATATAAGTCAATGATTTTGCCGGCGGGCGAATATTACGGTGTAAGGATTGTTCTCGGTAGCGGTGAAGGACATAATTGGTGGTGCGTTATGTATCCGCCGTTGTGCTTTTAAAGAGGGTGAGGAAGTTCGGCTCAGTAAAGAAAGCGAAAAAATTCTTCGCGAAAAAAACTTGATAAAGATACTTACGATATAATTACCAAAAACGATAAAGAAGTTGTTGTTAAATTTAAGTTGGTTGAAATAGTTCAGGAAATAAAAGCAAAAGATAAACGGTGATTAAAAATGATTTTCATTTTTTAATCACCGTTTTTGTGATTTGATTAAATTATGATAGTAAGTTTACTTTCAGAATGTCTTATTTCATTCTGCTTTCGTAATCAGCTATCATTTTTTTAACCATTTGACCGCCGATACTTCCGGCTTGCTTTGCTGTAAGGTCACCGTTGTAACCTTGCTTTTAGGTTTACGCCTACTTCGTTAGCTGTTTCCATTTTGAACTGCTCCATAGCTTGCTTTGCCTCAGGAACTTGAATCTTGTTTTTACTCATTTTGTTTCCCTCCTTAAAAACCAAAGTCTTAATCTATTTAAAATTTTGTGTCGAATTGTATCGACTACACTAATATTTTGTACATTGATGAAAATTATATTCAAAAAAATTTTATTAGTAATATTTAGAATATAAATATGTTGAAAAAAACGGCGTAAAATGATATAATTTAATATATTATAAAAAGAAACAGGGAGATAAATATGATAAAAAGGATATAGCGATTGAAAAAATGAAATCTGCGTCAAATTACGTTATTACGTTTTTGAAATGGGCGTTGATTTCAATAATAATCGGAGTGGTTGGTGGGTGCGTCGGCGCGTTGTTTCATATGAGTGTAAATTATGCGAATATTATTTTTACAATGCACGATTGGTTTGTACTGTTTCTTCCGATAGGCGGTATTATAATCGTGGCAATGTACAAAGCGTGTAAAATGCTTGAAAACAAGGGGACGGACAGTATTATTTCGTCAATAAGAAATGATGAAAAAGTACCTATTTCACTTGCACCGCTTATATTTGTAAAGTACGGTTATAACTCATCTTTGCGGCGGCAGTGCCGGCAGAGAAGGTGCGGCACTTCAGCTTGGCGGAAGTATAGGAAGTAATATCGGCAGGCTTTTTAAACTTGACGAAAAAGATATACATATGGTTGTAATGTGCGGAATGAGTGCGGTGTTTTCGGCTCTGTTCGGTACACCGATAACGGCGGCTGTGTTTGCACTTGGTGTAACAAGCGTGGGAATTATGTATTATTCGGCACTTGTACCGTGTCTTATGTCGTCGTCACTGGCGGCATTTTTTGGTTACAAGATTTGCGGGACTTGAGCCGACTCATTCGCAATCACCGTTATTCCGCAGACAGGCGTTATAACGATTTTACAGACAATACTTATTTCAGCATTGTGTGCGGAACTGAGCATAATATTCTGTACGACAATGCACTATACGGCAAGATATTTAAAAAATATGGTTTAAAAATCCATATAAGAGTAGTTGTCGGTGCGTTGGCGATAATCGCACTTACATATTTAACAGGCTCACGAGATTATAACGGTTCGGGAATGGATATAATCGAACACGCCGTTGTCGGCGGTCATGCAAAAAGGTTGGGCGTGGGCATTGAAAATCGTGTTCACCGCAATAACAATCGGTGCGGGATTTAAAGGCGGAGAGATTGTTCCGACATTCTTTATCGGTGCGACATTCGGTTGTGTTGTCGGTCATTTGTTCGGTTTAAATCCGGGATTTGCGGCGGCGATCGGAATGATTGCAATGTTCTGCGGTGTGCTTAACTGTCCGATTGCGTCGATAGTTTTAAGTATTGAATTGTTCGGCTCAAAAGGTCTTTATACTTTTTTGCCATTGCGGCAGGTGTGAGTTATATGCTGTCGGGATATTATGGGCTGTATAGCAGTCAGAAGATTATGTATTCGAAGTTGAAAGCGGAATACATAAATAAGGATAAAAGTAAGACAACTAAAATTCCACACAGCACTACTTTTTGCTTGGGGCAGTATAAGTATACGGCACCGCAAGCTGCAAAGCAGCACTGTGAGCAATTTTATGATATACAAAAAAATAATATTTTCTAAAATTATTATTAATGAAAGGAACAAACAAATGATATTAGGCTATTCAATTTATGAACTTTTATGGCTATTCTTCATTTACGCATTTTTCGGTTGGTGTATTGAAGTAGTATTTTTGCGGGACTTAATGAAGGTCATTTTATAAACCGCGGTTTCCTAAACGGACCTGTTTGTCCGATATACGGTGTCGGAGGTGTGATAGTTGTATTATGTCTTACGCCGATAAAAAGACAATTTATTTTTACTTTTCGTAGGCTCGGCGTTGCTTACGTCAATATTGGAACTGATTACAGGTTTTGCACTCGACAAAATATTCCACGCACGTTGGTGGGATTATACGGATATGCCGTTTAACATAGGCGGTTACATATGCCTTAAATTTTCTATATATTGGGGTTTTGTGTGTATCGCGCTTATGAAAGGTATTCACCCTGTTATACTCGGATTTGTAAGATTTATACCGCATATGTTGGGACTTGTTGCAGTTGTATTTTTTGCGGCAGTGTTTGTGGCTGACGTTATTATAACCGTTATAACCATTAATAATCTTACAAAACGTGTTAAACTTATGAATGATATTGCAAAGAAAATTCATAATGTTTCCGACGAAGTCGGCGAACATATTTATGACAGTGACAACGATATTATGAAAAAGGGCATTGAGATATACAACAGTGAAAACATACAGGAAATTCGTGAGAATTTGGACGATATGAAAGAGAAGTACGAGCATAAGAAAGAAGAAATCAAGTCAAAGCATAAGGACGATTTGGACGAACTTAAAGCGAAGTACGATAATCTTGTTAAAGAAACGCATATATTCCAAAAACGTATTATTAAAGCATTCCCGAATTTGACATCAAGACGATACGAAGAACAGCTTGCAAAACTTAAAGAAAAAACGTGGAAATTAAAAAAGAAAAATAAAAAATAATCTAAAAAATCCGATGGTTTCATACCATCGGATTTTTTTATAAGACAAAACCGTTGCGGTTTTGTCTACTTTATTTTGGGGATTATGAGGTGCTTTTTCAGTAGTTTTGACTACGGCAAAACCGCTCTTGCGAGCGTCGGATGTCTTTCCGATACGACTCATTGAAAATCATTTCTGACGACCTGTGCGGCAGAAATGGCTAAAATCTAAAGTTTCGACGTTGAGGAACTTTAAGATTTTTTCTTTAATAATACTCAAAAAATCACATCATATGATGTATTTTTGGAACTGTCGACGTAGTCGACAGGCTCGTTAAATATTAGTTGTTGTCACTGTAAAGGTAAACCCACAAAACTGTAAGCAAGGCTATTGCGATACCGCCGCCAAGCATACTGCCGGCAGACGGGTTGAACTCTTTAATGATTTCTCAATATGAATAGACGGTGCTTTTGTAGGCTCTGAAAGACCGTCGCTGTCATCATACTTTGATGTTTTTGAAAGCTTCAGAGTACCTTTTGATTTTTTATAAAGTAAAGTGTTTCTGTCGTAATCGGCTTTTTATCTGTTTAAGTTCTCTGTCCGAAAGAGGTATACAGTCCGTTCTGACCTTCAAAATCTGATAACCGTTATCAGCCATATCACTTCTGCGCAAAAGTGCATAGTTGTAATATGAACGGTCGGTAGAGAAAACGAACGTAATAAATCTCGTCACCAAGATTATATGCCTCTGAAATCAGATAAAATCTGTCACCGTTCGGTTCGACGTTAAGTGCGTTTTGGTATTCGTCCATAGTAGTGTAGTTTGCAATATCAAAATCGGTATAGCTTACTACATTTTTTTAAGAACTTCTTCAATCTGATGTTCGTCCTCATCGCTCAAACGTTCCGCAATGTCCTCATATGTAACACTGTCTGCGGCAGAGTTTTTTCAGTTTGTCGAAAAAGTTGCCGACATTTTGGTTATAATGAGAAACGTCAACATTTGGGTGGAAATATTCCGAACTGAAGTCCATAACACCTGTTTCCGAAAGTACCTGCGGTGCGTTTACATATTCAAACGCATCACCGTCGATAACGGTGTAATAATCCGCGTGAACAAGTTCGTCACCTTCAAACACCTTGTATGTTATATAACGTTTTTCAGCGTTTGAACCGAGAGAAAATACACCCGATTGACCAAGCGGTATTTTTGATTGTAATTAACGTCTAAAATAGCGATACGTTCCGCATTTTCCGTTTCTTCGTCATATTTCCAAACGTGACATGAGGCGGTAGTGTATCCGCTGTCCGCAAGGAAAATAACAAGATACGGATTTTCATTTGCGTCAAAATTTACTATATCACTGTACACAACGCCGTTAGGTATATTGTCCTCCGAAATTGAAAGAGAATCACCTGCGTTTTCGGTGTGCATTGAACTGTAAGTGTACAAATAGTTATTAAGTACATAAGCATATACCGCCGCCATCTTGCCGACAGGCTCATCAGCAACAGCAGTGCTGAACGTAAGACAGGACATTAAAATTACAATCGAACAGAAAACAGATAACAACCTGAATATTCTGTTTTTCAACATCACACCCCCTATGTTTACATAATTCTTAATATTATACATTATACAAGTAAATCTGTGACAATTCAACTTGATTTTTTGTTAAGAGCATATTACAATAATGTGGCATTTTACCCTTTTTACAAATTTCAAAATGTGTATTATAATTAATTAGATAGTAGCAAAAAATAGGGTAAAAAACGATAAAGTGCCTTATTTTTTATTTGGAAGGAAGGATACAAAATGATAAAAGCGGCAGTTCTCGGAGCAACGGGATATGCAGGTATTGAGCTTGTAAGATTATTAACATCACATCCGGAGGTAAGTATTGAAATACTCGGTTCGCACAGTTTTGTGGGACAGAAGATAAGTGATGTTTATAAGAACTTCAATCATGTACTTGAAAAGGAATGTGAAGAACTTGACCTTGATAAGGTCGGTGCTTGTGATGTGGCATTTACCGCACTTCCGCACGGTGCGTCAAAATCGGTAATTCCGTCATTACTTGAAAAAGGTCTTAAAGTTATCGACCTTAGCGGTGATTACAGATATGATGACGTGGCAGTGTATGAAAAAGTGGTACGGTGAAAAACATTCATCACCTGAACTTTTAAAGGAGTCTGTTTACGGACTTCCCGAACTTCACAGAGATAAGATTAAGAATGCAAGACTTATCGGTAACCCCGGCTGTTACACAACTTGTTCAATACTCGGAACAGTTCCGCTTTTTGGCAAATAAAATTGCTGAAACAAAAAGAATATTATTGTTGACGCAAAATCCGGTGTTACAGGTGCAGGACGCGGTCTTAAACTTCAAAACAGTTTCTGCGAATGTACTGAAAATATGAAAGCGTATAAGGTAGCAACTCACCGTCATACTTCTGAAATCGAGCAGGAGCTTAGCAATGTTGCCGGTGAAGAAATAATGATTTCGTTTACGCGGCACCTTATTCCGCAAAAACGCGGAATACTTTCGACAATCTATGTAAATCTAAACAGAAAGTCAAGTGCGGAAGAACTTACGGAAATGTACAAGGAATTTTATAAAGACGAATTTTTTGTAAGAGTTAAGGAAGTGGGCGACTTGCCTGAAACAAAACACGTTGCAGGTTCAAACTTCGTTGATATAGGCGTGGTGTGCTATGATGAAAGACTTCAAAGAGCCGTAGTCGTATCGTCACTTGACAATATTGTAAAGGGTGCTGCGGGACAAGCCGTTCAGAATATGAACTTGTTATTCGGCTTGGACGAAAAGACAGCACTTACAAATCCGGGATTTTTTATTTATAATAGAGGGTGGAAGTAATGCAAGAACTTATAAAAAAAGCGGGAATACTTATAGAGGCACTTCCGTATATACAGAAATTTTCCGGCAAAACCGTCGTTATCAAATACGGCGGCAATGCTATGATAAACGAAGAATTAAAGAACTCCGTGATGGAGGATATTACTCTTTTGAAGTTTATCGGACTTAAGCCGATTGTCGTACGGCGGAGGCCCCGATATTTCAAAGGCACTTAACGAACGTGGTGTAAAGAGCAAATTCGTAAACGGTTTGCGTGTGACGGACGATATTACAATGCAGACTGCCCAACAGGTACTTATAGGTAAAAACAAATAAAGAAATTGTCGCACTTCTTAATACAAACGGCGGTCGTGCAGTCGGTATCAGCGGTATTGACGGCAGTTTTATCGAGTGTAAAAAGCAGTATACGGAAGTGGACGGCGAAAAAGGTTGATATAGGCTATGTCGGCGATATTGTTCACGTTAAGCATTGTTTGATTGACTTATTGTCATCAGATCAATATATCCCCTGTTATCGCTCCTATCGGTACCGATGAGGACGGCAACAGCTATAACATCAATGCAGATACGGTTGCGGCGGCAGTTGCGGCGTCTGTTGAGGCGGAAAAACTTATTTTGCTTACTGATGTTGAGGGTATTAAGGATAAAGACGGCAATGTTATTGCCGAAATACATAAAAAAATGAAATATACGAAATGATACATGACGGCAGCATCAGCGGCGGTATGATACCAAAGGTACTTGGCTGTCTTGAATCAATCGACGGCGGTGTTACGGGTGCGCATATCATTGACGGACGTATACCGCATTGCCTGTTACTTGAAATCTTTACAAAGACAGGTATCGGCACGCTTATTAAGAGTGATAAATATTAATAAAGAGAGGAATTTATATAATGAGAATGTCTAACTTGCTTATGCCGACGCTTAGAGAAGTACCGGCAGAGGCGGAAATAACAAGTCATAAATTAATGTTGAGAGCAGGTCTTATCAGAAAACTTGCGGCAGGTATATACTCATATCTTCCGCTTGGACTTCGCACTTTGCAAAAGGTTGAACAGATTGTCCGTGAAGAAATGGACAACGCTGGTGCACAGGAACTTTTGATGTCTGCACTTTTTGCCGGCAGAGGCTTATCAGGCTTCGGGCAGATGGGAAGTGTTCGGACCGAGTATGTTCAAAATGAAAGACAGAAACGACCGTGATTTCTGTCTTGGTCCTACACACGAGGAACTTTTCACTCAAACTGTAATTGACAGTGTTCGTTCATATAAAGAATATCCAATGACTTTATATCAAATCCAGCATAAGTATCGTGACGAGGGACGTCCCGAGATTCGGCATTATAAGAAGCCGTGAATTTATAATGAAGGACGCGTATAGCTTTGACCTTACGGAAGAAGGACTTGATAAGTCATATCAAAAAATGTATGACGCATATTGCAGAATATTCAACCGTCTTGGACTTGATTTCACTATCGTTGACGCTGACAGCGGTGCTATGGGCGGCAGCGGAAGTCAGGAATTTATGGTTAAGTCACCAATCGGTGAGGACGGTATTGCGTATTGTGATGATTGCGGATATGCGGCTAACTATATGAAAAAGCTGAATGTATTCCTCAAGAAAAAGCCGTCACCTGAGGGTGATTTTGATATGGAAAAAATCCATACCCGAATGCTCATACAATCGAAGAACTTGTAAGTTTCTTAAATGCAGAGGCTTATAACTTTGCAAAGACTATAATATATAAGGCTGACGATAAGTATGTTGCCGCAATGGTAAGAGGTGACAGAGAAGTAAACGAAGTTAAGCTTAAAAATCTTGTCGGCTATGTGTGGACGATTTGGAACTTGCTGAGCCGTTTATGGTAAGACAGATTACAAATGCAGAAGTTGGTTTTGCAGGCCCTGTGGGACTTGATATTCCTGTATACGTTGATAAAGAAGTTGCGATGATGAAGAACTTTATCGTTGGTGCAAATGAAACAGATATGCACTATAAGAACGTAAATATCAATAAGGACTTCACACCGACAGAAGTTGCTGATATTCGTACAATCGAAACAGGCGACGTTTGCCCTAAGTGCGGCAAAGCCTATAAAGACTGCTCAAGGTATCGAAGTAGGACATATATTCAAGCTTGGTACAAAGTATTCTGACGCACTTGGACTAAAAGAGCCTTGACGAAACAGGAAAGAGCAAGACTGTTATTATGGGTTGCTACGGTATAGGCGTTACGTTGTCTTGCAGCGGCTATCGAGCAAAAACAATGACGAAAAACGGTATTATCTGGCCTGTATCAATCGCACCGTATCACGCAATCGTTATTCCTGTAAATTCTAAGAATGAAGAACAGAGTGAAATTGCCGAAAAAGTATATAATGACCTAAAGGTAAAGGGAATAGAAGTATTGCTTGACGACAGAAACGAAAGAGCCGGCGTTAAGTTCAAAGACGCTGACCTTATCGGTATTCCTGTAAGAATTGTCGTAGGTAAAAAATGCGGCGAGGGCGTTGTTGAATATAAGGAAAGAACAGCAGAAAATGCAGTTGAAAAGAATATTGATGACGCAGTTAATGACGTTGTTGAATTTATAAACAATAACAGATAAATGAAAAGGAGCGATTTTTCGCTCCTTTTTGCGTATATCAAATTATTTATGATAACTTTCATTATTATTAATTTTAAATGCACGGTAAATTTGTTCAAGAAGAACGACACGTATAAGTTGGTGGGGGAGTGTCATTTTGCCGAAACTCAATCTTAATGCCGACTTTGATTTTACGGTATCGGAAAGACCGAGTGAGCCGCCGATTATGAATGTAATATGCAACTTGAAGTCATTGAAATATCGGCGATTTTTTTCGCTAATTCTTCGGAAGAATGTTCTTTACCCTCAATACAAAGTGTAACAACAAACGAATTTTGCGGAAGTTTTGCAAGGATTTTATTTCCCTCTTTTTTCTTTTATTTGCTCCATTTCTTTTTCTGATGCTTTATCGGGTATCTTTTTCATCGGCTACTTCGATTATATTTAATTTCGCGAACCTTGAAAGTCGCTTTGAATATTCGTCAATAGCGGCAGTGAAATATTTTTCTTTAATTTTGCCTACGGAAATAATAGTTATATTCATATTTTCCTCCGTTTAAAATAAAGTGGGCTTATATCTGTCGGCAACCTGCAAAGTCATATCTTTGCCGACATCGACACCCGACTGTGAAAGTAAATTGTATGTTTCGAGCATAGCTATTTCCGGACGGTTGTTTTCTTTGCTTAAATGACCGAGAATAATGTGTTCGGTGCCGTTCTGTACAAGGTGTAGAGCGACTTTTTGAGGCGGTTTCGTTTGACAAGTGACCGTATTCACCCAATATTCTGCGTTTCAGCGGATACGGATATGTACCGCATTTCAGCATTTCAACGTCGTGATTTGATTCAAGCAATATTTTTTTACTGCCTGTTATCTTTTCTAAAAATACTTTTTGTTATTTTACCTATATCTGTTGCAAGCGAATATTTTTTCATCGCCAATCATAAAATTAAAACCGACAGGTTGTGCGGCATCATGCGGAATGGCAAAAGGACGTATTCCGATATTGCCTATTTCAAAATCTGTATCTTCGGTGATTATTTTAATATTTTCATCGGCGATATTGCCGATATCCATACTTGTATGAGTCCCTTGTGTGGTGTAAATAGAATATTGTAGCGTCTTGAAATAACCCCTGCACCTTTTGTATGGTCAACGTGTTCGTGCGTTATTAGGGAGTGCGTCAATGCTTTCTGGCATTACGTCAATAGCGTGAAGCGATTCTTTTAATTTTGCACCCGACATACCGCAATCTATAAGTAAATTTGTTTTGCCGTCCGAAACGAATGTCGCATTACCGGACGAACCGCTTATAAGTGAAACAAAAGTAGCCATTTTAACCTTCCTAAAATTAATTAAGCCTGCCGACAAAAGTCAAGCAGGCTTGTATTTTTGAATTAATCCAATAAATCGTCAACGACTTGTACTCTTTCAATACTGCCGCCGAGGTTAACGAACTTTTCTTCAAAGTTTTCGTAACCTCTGTCAATATGATAGATGTCGGTGATTTCGGTAGTACCCTCAGCCATAAGACCGGCAATAATCATTGCCGCACCTGCACGAAGGTCTGTTGCCTTAACGTGTGCACCGATAAGTGAATTAACACCGTCAATAATCGCAAGTTTGCCCTCAACTCGAATATCAGCACCCATACGCTTTAATTCGTTTACATATCTGAAACGATTGTCCCAAACACCTTCACGCGCCATACTTGTACCCTCGATTGTTGTAAGGGAACGTTACAAGCTGAGGCTGCATATCGGTAGGAAATCCGGGATAAGGCATAGCGATAAAATTAATGTGTTTAAACTTTGTATCGTCATTAACCCAAACTCTTACGCTGTCTTCACCCTCTGAAATATTAACGCCTGCCTCGATAAGTTTTGCACTTATGATTTCAAGGCGACGCGGAATTACATTTTTAAGAACAACATCGCCTCTTGTAGCGGCTGCCGCTATCATAAATGTACCTGCTTCAATTTGGTCGGGGATAATTGTGTATGTTCCGCCGTGCAAATCTTTTGTACCTTTAATTTTAATTGTATCAGTTCCCGCACCTCTTATGTTTGCACCCATATTGTTAAGAAAATTCGCAAGATCAACAATATGAGGTTCTTTTTGCGGCATTTTCGATAACGGTAATACCGTTTGCGGTTGTCGCCGCAAGCATAGCGTTGATTGTCGCTCCGACGGTTATAACGTCCAAGAAAAATATTTCCGCCCGAAAGATTTTCGGCAGAACCTTCGATAATACCTTTTGATGTATCAATGTCAGCACCGAGCGTTTTAAATGCTTTTTTATATGTTGGTCGATAGGACGTGTACCAAAAGTCACATCCTCCCGGCGGATCAACAATAAAATTAGAAAAGCGACCCAAAAGTGCACCCATAAGATAGCTTGAACCGCGCATTTTGCGTGTAAGCTCACCCAACGGACGATATGAATCAACATTTGTACAATCTATATCAACAGTATTTTTTATCTATATATTTAACATCAGCATTAAGCTGTTCAAGTATTCGTAAAAAATAATTTTACGTCTTTTTTATATCAGGCAGATTTTCAATTCTGCAATTACCTTTAACCAAAAGGCAAGCCGGCAATATTGCGACTGCGGCATTCTTTGCACCGCTTATAGTAACTTCGCCTCTAAGCTTGTTACCACCCTTGACTAAGAGTTTCTCCAATCCGATACACCCCTTCAAAATCTATTCTAAACTATTATAACAGAAAAAAACCAATAAAAAGCAATTTAATTTATAAAAAAAATGACTTATTTTTTTGAAAATAAATTGCGGTATGCAATGAATAAAAGTAAGAAAAAAACAGCCTGCCTAAAAAATAGCAAGCTGTCTCTATCTAAAAAGTAATCAAACAGCACGTTCTACCTTTCCGCTGCGTAGGCAACGAGTACAAACATGCATTGACTTAACTGAGCCGTTAACAACTGCTCTAACCTTTCTTACGTTTGGCTTCCAAGTTCTGTTAGATCTTCTATGAGAGTGGCTGACCTTAATACCGAAAGCAACGCCTTTTTTTTTCCGCAAACATCACATTTTGCCATTTCATTACACCTCCTGACACGTTTGTTAAAACATCAAGAAATATTTTTAACACAAAATTTTTAATAATGCAAGACTTTTATTACTTTTTTATTAAATTTTTTTAAAATTATGCTGTTGCACATATTATGACCGTAAATACAGCTAAAAAACTTATGTATTTTTTATTGAAAAATGTATCGGTATGGGTTATAATAATAAAATAGGATATTTATAAAAATGTCATGAAAGGCGGACGTTCCAAATGATGAATGTTGATGAATATAAGCTCCCCGCTAAAAAAAAAGGTTATTGAGGAGTTTGAACTTGAAAAGATTTACGAAACGGATGATCTTGATTCTGTAATGATAACAAATACAGACGTAAACCGACCGGGACTTCAAATGGTGGGATTTTTTCGATTATTTTGACAATAATCGTATTCAGATTATGGGAAAGGTTGAATTTACATTTACCTTGAACAGTTCCATGCCGACGAGAGAGCGGAGAAGATTGAAAAACTTATGTCACAGCATATTCCCGCACTTATCGTCACAAGAGGACTTCAGATTTTCCCTGAAATGATTGAATTGGCTGAAAAGTATAATGTTCCGCTTTTGAGAAGTGAGAGCGGTACTTCGGCATTTATGAGTGCGCTTATTGCGTATCTTAATGTACAGCTTGCGCCAAGACGTACACACGTCACGGTGTGCTTGTCGAAGTATACGGCGAGGGTATTCTTATTTTGGGTGAGCGGCGTCGGAAAAGAGTGAAACGGCTATCGAGCTTGTTAAGAGAGGTCACAGACTTGTTGCCGATGACGCGGTTGAAATTAAGAGAGTTTCGGACAAGACGCTTGTCGGCTCGTCACCTGAAATCATACGTCACTTCGTTGAACTGCGCGGTATCGGTATTATTGACGTAAAGGAAATATTCGGTATAGGTGCGGTTAAAGACACTGAAAATATTGATATGATTATTCATCTTGAGCCTTGGGAAGAGGGCAAGCAATATGACAGACTCGGTATGGTGGATGAGTATACAAATATAATGGGTATAAACGTACCGTCACTTACGATACCTGTAAAACTTGGCAGAAACCTTGCGGTAATTGTCGAAGTTGCATCGATGAACAACAGACAGAAACGTATGGGATATAATGCGGCTGTTGAGCTTAACAACAGACTTATGAGCCAGATGGAAAGTCAGCTTGGTAATTTGTAAAGAGCCTGTCGACAAATGTCGACAGCTCCAAACTATTGTAATTTTTAGATAAAGGAAGATATAACGTGAAGATATTATTGGACACACATACACATACATTGGCAAGTACACACGCATATTCAACGGTTCTTGAAATGGCAAAAATATGCGTCGGAGGCAGGAATGGAGGCTATTGCGATAACAGACCACGCGCCTGCTATTCCCCGACGGTGCACACCCTTGGCATTTTCAGAATTTGAAGGCCATTCCACGTGAAATATACGGTGTAAAGATATTATACGGTGCGGAAGTGAATATACTTGACTTGAGGGTAATATAGACCTTGCCGATGAGGTACTTGTAAAAACTTGACGTTGTAAATGCAAGGATACACGCACCTTGCTACAAGGACGGTGACTCGACAGACCATACGAGCGCATATTTGGCGATAGTCAACAACCCTCTTGTAGATGTTATATGTCACAGCGGTTCACCGGCTTTTTTGCGTATGATTATGAAAAAAAATCATAGACCTTGCAAAGAAAAAAATCATAAGCTAATAGAAATAAACAATCATTCGTTTGACGTCAGAAAAGCAAGTATTCCGAATTGCAGAAAAAATTGCGGAAATATGCAAAGAAAAAGAAGTCGGAATAGTTGTAAGTTCTGACGCACACATTACGTTTGATTTGGGTAATTACAATAATGCGCTTGGTATGCTCAGTGAAATTTCATTCCCTGAAAAATTGGTTATAAACAGAGATTTAAAAATCATTTGAAGCATATATGAAAGAAAAGGGAAAAAGAACTGTTTAAGTGGCATATGTAATTACGGAAAGGCGGAATATATGTTAGACAGAGAAAGACTTTCGGCTATTACTGACAATGTTGTTTACGATGAACCTATGAGTAAGCATACAACATTCAGAATAGGCGGCACGGCAGACGCGTTTGTATCGCCTGAAAACGCACTTGAAATCGAAAAAATTATTCATTTTTGCAAAAAGATACCGATACGCCGTATATGCTTATGGGCAACGGCTCAAATATGCTTGTCGGTGACGGCGGTATAAGAGGCGTTGTCATACACATCGGAAACGGTATGTCAAAGTGCAGAATTGAGGGTGAAGAAGTATATGCCGACGCAGGAATACTGATGTCAACGCTTTCAAAGAAAATCCTTGAGGCTAATCTTACCGGTTTTGAATTTGCCGGCGGAATACCGGGTACACTCGGCGGCGGTATATATATGAATGCAGGAGCGTACGGCGGTGAACTTAAGGATATAATTGAAAACGTAACATTTATATGTCCTGACGGAATTATAAAAACCGAAACGGCAGATAAGCTTTGATTTCGGTTATCGTCACAGTATGTTTGAAAACGGCGGTTATACCATTCTATCTTGTAAATTAAAACTTAAAAAAGGCAATTATGACGAAATTAAGGCATTGATGGCTGATTACAATAAAAGACGAAGTGATAAACAGCTTTGTCACAGCCGTCGGCTGGAAGTACATTTAAACGTCCGGAGGGATATTTTGCAGGTAAGCTGATACAGGATGCGGGACTTATGGGATATTCCGTAGGCGGTGCAATGGTCAGCGACAAGCACGCAGGCTTTGTTGTAAACAAAGGCGGTGCAACGGCTAAGGATGTTTTGGATTTAATTAAGTATGTACAAGATACCGTGGAAGAAAAAATTCGGAGTGAAATTAGAGCCTGAAGTAAGGCTTATAGGGGAACAGTAAGGAGAAGAAATCGGATGCAATATACAATAGTAACAGGAATGTCGGGCAGCGGAAAAACTAAAGTAATAAGATATTTGGAGGATATGGGATATTTCTGTATAGATAATATGCCTCCTATGCTTATACCGAAGTTTTCGGAAATGCTGACTTCGGTAAACGGTAAATTTAATAATGTTGCGTTCGTTGTTGATACCCGTGTCGGCGATATGATAAATGAACTTTTGGCACAGATTGATGATTTAAAGCAAAAGGTGGATACGATTGCAAACTTTTGTACATCAATGCGGATGATGAAACACTTGTAAAGAGATATAAAGAAACACGACGTATGCACCCTATTGAAAATACAAACGGGCTTTTGGCATCAATAAGACAGGGAAAGAAAAAAATGCTTTCCGCTCTTTACGAGGCTTCGGACTATGTTATAGATACGTCACATCTTACGGCGCAGGGACTTTTGCAGGAATTAAAAAGAAATTTATGCGTCAGGTGATACAAAGCAAGGACTTGAAATTAATGTAATGGCATTCGGTTTTTAAATACGGTATGCCGCTTGACGCCGACCTTGTGTTTGACGTAAGATGTTTTCCGAATCCGTTCTATATTGATGAATTAAAGCATAAAACAGGTAATGATAAGGAAGTTCAAGACTATGTTATGAGTTTCCCGAAATCGGTTACTTTTATGGAAAACTCGAAGATTTTTATGAAATTTATGATACCTCTTTACATTGAGGAGGGAAAAATTTCTCTTTACAATCGCAATCGGTTGTACAGGCGGTAAACACAGAAGTGTTACTATGACAAATAAACTTGCGGATTATTTAAAATCATGTGACTATATGGTTAATGTATCATATCGTGATATGGGCAGGGAATAGTTTAAAAGGCGAATATTTCGCCGACGTTAGCTTTGTGAAAGGAGTTAATGGCAGATGATTTCAGATACAAAGGTTGTGGCGATAGGCGGAGGAACAGGTCTTTCGACTATGCTCAAGGGTCTAAAAGCTACATCCTCATAATATAACAGCGGTTTAACGGTTGCCGATGACGGCGGTTCATCGGGAATACTTAGAAGTGACCTCGGTATGCTAGCACCCGGTGACGTGAGAAACTGCGTAAGTGCGTTGGCAGAGGTTGATCCCGTAATGGGCGAACTTTTTGAATTTCAGATTTAAAGACGGAAGCTTAAAGGGTCACAGTCTTGGCAATCTTTTTTTGGCGGCACTTAATGAAACCTCGTCAAGCTTTTGATGAGGCGGTAAAAAAATTCAGCCACCTTACAGGTGTGGTAGGAACGGTGTATCCCGTTACGAATGAGTCTGTAACGCTAAGCGCATTGCTTGAGGACGGCAGACTGATTGAGGGTGAGTCACATATCGGCGTACACCATGACGGTCCTAAAAACGGTATAGTTAAATTAATGGTTAATCCCGAAAAGCCAAAGGCTGTTGACGGAGTTATGAAGGCTCTTGAAAAAGCCGATATAATTGTTTTAGGTCCGGGAAGTCTTTACACGAGTATTATACCTAATTTGCTTGTGGACGGTGTTGTTGACGCAATCAAAAAAGTAATGCCGTAAAAAATTTATGTGTGCAACATAATGAGCCAGGCAGGCGAAACGGAAAATTATACGGTGTCCGATCACCTTGCGGCGATTGAACGTCATTCGTATGAGGGTATTGCGGATATAGTTATTGCGAATAACGCAATAATTCCCGAAAGTCTTAGAATTAAGTACGCGTCCGAACATGCGCGTGAAGTTATGATTGACTCAATAAACGTTCTCAAAAGAGCGAAACTTGTGCAAGGTAATCTTTTTTTTGTACGAAACGATAAAATTCGTCACAATTTCAGCCGTTTGGCAAGAACTATTATGAGATTGGGCAGTGACGTAAATTATTTTGAAAATAAATAAGATAAAGATATGAGAGGATTATTTTAATGTCTTTTTTCATCACAGATAAAAGAAAAAGCTGTGTAAGAGTGAATACGGTTGTATGAACTGTGCTGCATATGAATTGTCTGGAGCATTAATGTTCGGAGGAAATATAGGCAGTGACAGCAATAAGTTTGCAACAGAAAAACGAAAACATTGCAAAGAGAATAACAGCGGATATAAATACGGCTTACGGGATACAGGTGGAAACACAGGTTATTTAAAAAGTACAGCGTATTATTATAGATAATATATATCAAGTTGAAAATATCACAGGCGGTATATCGCAATCGGACGATATACCGTTTTCGTGTTGCAGAGCATCGTTTGTGCGTGGTGCGTTTTTTTGGGCGGTGGCTCTGTTACAGACCCTCAAAAAGGGTATCATATGGAATTTAATACGAAAAGCGATGAGCAGGCACTTCGTTTGCAGAAATTGCTTAAAAATGAGGGTTTTAATTCAAAAATAACATACCGTAAAGGGTATAATGTTGTTTATATCAAGGGTAGCGAAGAAATTGCGGATATACTCGGATATATGGGCGCCGCACAAGGAGCGTTTGAACTGTTTTCGGTACAGATTGAAAAAGAAATGCGTAACGAAGTCAACAGACGTGTAAATTGTGAAAAATGCCAACACGAACAAAGCCGCGAAGGCTTCATCAAAAGCATTTGTTTGCAATAAAAAAATCAAGGACGCAAAACAATGGGACAAACTGCCCGATGTATTAAAGGAAATAGCGATTTTACGCGAAGAATATCCCGAGGACAGTTTGAAAGAATTGGGTGAAAAAAACACAAATCCGCCGATTGGCAAATCGGGTGTAAATCACAGACTGAGCAGATTGGTTGAGTTAGCGGAAACGATATAAAGGGAGGTTTGGGGCATATGCAGTTTTGCCATCTTCATACACATACTGAATACAGTCTTTTTTGGACGGTGAGGCAAGTATAAAAAAACTTGTTGCAAGAGTTAAAGAACTTGGCATGGATTCGTGTGCCATTACAGACCACGGCTCAATGTACGGCGTGGTTGACTTTTTATCGTGAAGCAAAATCACCGGGAATACACCCCCGTTATAGGCTGTGAGGTGTATATGGCACCGAGAAGTCGTTTTGATAAGGTACATGATATTGATAATAAAACAAGTCACCTTATTTTGCTTGCCGAAAATCAAAATGGTTATAAAAATCTTATAAAACTTGTTTCGGCGGGATATATTGACGGATTTTATTATAAGCCGAGAATTGATTTTTGAAATGCTTAAAGAGCATAGCGAGGGTATTATCGCACTGTCGGCTTGTGTATTGCGGGAGAAGTGCCGAAAGCATTGCTTAGAGGCGACTATGACGAAAAAAAAAATCGCTTTAAAATATGCGGAGGTTTTGGGTAAGGATAATTATTTCCTTGAAATTCAAGACCACGGACTCAGCGAACAAAAGAGAATAATTCCGGATATGTTGAGATTGTCGGAGGAAACGGGTATCGGACTTGTTGCGACAAACGATATACACTATTTGAAAAAAGAGGACGCAAAAGTATCAAGGACGTTTTGATGTGTATTCAAATGGAAAAAAAAGGTTGACGATCCTGACAGGATGAAGTTTGAAACGGAAGAATTTTATATCAAGTCACCGGAAGAAATGACGTCGCTTTTTTGAATATGTGCCGCAAGCGATTGAGAATACGGAAAAAAATCGCAAAGAGATGTAATGTTGATTTTGATTTCGGTACAAGGCACTTGCCTGCTTATGCAGTACCGGACGGTAAGGGACGCATTTGAATATTTACGTGAACTTTGTTCAAAGCGGTCTTGAAAAACGATATTCACCTGTATCGGACGAATTACAGAAACGTCTTGATTACGAACTCGGTGTAATAAAAAAGTATGGGGTTTGTGGACTACTTTCTTATTGTATGGGACTTCATACATTTTTTGCAAAAAATAACGGTGTTATGGTCGGCCGGGACGTGGAAGTGCGGCAGGCAGTATCGTTGCGTACAGTCTTGGCATAACAACGGTTGACCCGATAAAATACGGACTTTTTTTGAACGTTTCTTAAATCGAACGTGCAATAAGTATGCCCGATATTGATATAGACTTTGCACCAAACGGCAGACAAAAGATTATAGATTACGTTGTTGAAAAATACGGTGAAGGGCAGGTTGCACAGATAATTACATTCGGTACAATGAAAGCAAAACTTGCGATTCGTGATGTCGGACGTGCTCTTGATATACCGTATGCGGAGGTTGACAAAGTTGCGAAACTTGTGCCGTTTGATTTGAAAATGACGATAAGCAAAAGCACTTGACATAAAGTACGGAACTTCACGCACTTTATGAAAATGACCCACAAATAAAGGAATTGCTTGATACGTCAATGGCACTTGAGGGACTTCCGCGCCACGCGTCAACGCACGCGGCAGGTGTGGTTATAACAAGTGAGCCGATAGTCAATTATGTGCCGTTGCAGTTAAACAGTGAAAATTTTATAACGACGCAGTTTGCGAAAGATACGGTTGAAAATCTCGGTCTTTTGAAAATGGACTTTTTGGGACTTAGAAACCTTACCGTAATTGAAAACGCAGTGAAAATTATCAAGTATACAAGGGGGTATTGACCTCAATATGGACGAGATTGATTATGACTGTAAGGAAGTATATGAACTTATTTCAAGCGGTAATACAGACGGCGTATTTCAGCTTGAAAGTGCCGGAATGCAGTCGTTTATGCAGGAATTAAAGCCTGATACGCTTGAAGATGTTATAGCGGGTATTGCACTTTATCGACCGGGTCCGGATGGAACAAATTCCGCGATATATAAAAAGTAAGAAAAATCCAAAAACAATTAAATATAAGCACCCGCTTTTTGAAAAATATTCTTGACGTTACATACGGCTGTATGGTGTATCAGGAACAGGTGCTTGAAATTGTGCGTACACTTGCGGGATATTCGCTCGGTAAGGCTGACTCTATGAGAAGAGTTATAAGTAAGTAAAAAAAAAGCCGACCAAATGGTTATTGAACGTAAAAACTTTATTTACGGCAGTGACGACGGAGATATACCGGGTTGTATCAAAAACGGAATTGACGAACAGACGGCAATTTCGATATTTGACGAAATAAACGATTTCGCAAATTATGCTTTCAACAAATCACACGCGGCGGCATATGCATTTGTAACGTATCAGACCGCATATTTAAAGACGTTTTATCCCGTTGAATATATGGCGTCGCTTATATCGAGTATTGATGACCTTGACAAGATAAACCATTATATCGCAACCTGCAAGGAAATGGGGGATCGACCGTTTGCCGCCTGACGTAAATAAAAGTGAGGATACGTTTACTGTTGAAAATAACAGTATTCGTTTTGGATTGTCGGCGGTTAAAAATGTCGGTCGTGCGATGATTTTAAATCTTGTCAATGAGCGTAAGAATAACTGCGAATTTAAAACCTTTTCTGATTTTATCGTTCGTATGGCAGGTCGGGATATGAATAAACGTGCGCTTGAGGGATTGATTTCGTGCGGTGCGTTTGATTCCATGGGCGTTAAACGTTCACAGCTTTTGGCTGTTTACGAAAAAAAGCACTTGACGGTACGGCAAAAAGCCGCAAGGGATAATGTTGCGGGTCAAATGTCGCTTTTTGATACAATCGAAGAACAAAGTGAAATGCAATTTCCGAATATTGACGAACTTGACAAAAAAGACGATGTTAAAGATGGAAAAACAGTCTACCGGACTATATTTTTCCGGACATCCGATGGAGGAATATACGGATAAAATAAAAAAACTTTACAAAAATATAATATAAGCGATGTTTTAACCAGTGTGCATAAAGACGAGGACGGCAACTATCATGCGGTTGAGGGCGGACTTCAGGACGGCGATATGATGATTATATGCGCCGCCATAGCGTCAAGAAAAAAAAAAACGACACGTTCAAATGCACAGATGGCTTTTCTTAATGTGGAGGACGTATACGGCTCTGTCGAATGTATAGTATTTCCTAAAGTTCTGAATGAATTTTCACCGCTTTTGCAGGAAGACAATCTTGTTGCGATAGCTTGCAGATTGTCGATAAGGGAAGACGAGGCACCTAAAATATTAATGCAGTCCGTTCAGCTTTTGGACGAGGCACTTATGGCAAAAAAAAAAGAGCCGAAAAAGACTGTACATTCAGCTTGAAACGAGAAATGACGAAAATTTGAAAAACGTAGAAAAGTATCTGTCACCGTATCAAGGTGATATGGAAGTAAGACTTTTCTTTAAAGATACAAGAAAAATGTCGTCTGTACCGAGAAGATTATGGTTTAACGGTACAGAAAATGCAATTTATGACTTAAAAAATATCTTCGGAGAGGATAATGTTAAAATAAAGTAGCAATATTCACGAAAACATAAACTTGCATAATTAAAAATTTTATTGTATTTACTCTTGAAATATTTTGCGAAATGCTATATTATATTATAGATGTAGTATTTTGCAAAATTACCGAAACGAGGTATTAATTATGGATGAGTATATTGTAGTAAAAGCACTTGAAAACGGTGTGAATATTATAGGGCTTACAAGCGGCAAGGATACAAAGTTTCATCATACGGAGAAACTTTGATAAGGGAGAGGTATTTCTTGCTCAATTCACAGATGTTACAACAGCAATAAAGATTAACGGTGCTGCTGAGATATACACGAAACATGGTAAGCTAATGTCAGATGCGAGATAAGGTTTGCCTTATCGGCAGGAGGTTTATTTTATGTGGACAGTAATTTATGTATCGCAGTCAATCGAAACACAGCAAAAAAGCTTATAGATGTACTTTTGACGAATAAAGTAATTTCAAATTAAGACGCACAAATAACTGCAATGGAAATGAGAGTAGTTGTTACGAGGTACTTGTACCGAGTACGGAGCTGGAAACAGCACAGGATTTAATTTTTTGAAAACGAACTGTTTTAAAAAATCGTGGGAGGATTGACAAATTATGGAGAACAAAAAAATGTAAGAACAATAGGTGTTTTAACCAGTGGTGGTGACGCACCGGGAATGAATGCGGCAATTCGTTCGGTTGTCAGAGTAGGTTCATATTACGGACTTAAAGTCTTTGGTGTAAGACATTGGATATAACGGTCTTATAAACGGTGAATTGGAAGAAATGAATGCAAGATCTGTTTCTGAAATTCTTCAAAGAGGCGGAACTATTCTTCAAACAGCGCGTTGTCTTGAATTTAAGGAAGAGGCAGGCGTAAAGAAAGCTGTTGAGATTGCAAAGGTATTCGGTCTTGACGGTCTTGTTGTCGTCGGCGGTGACGGTTCATTCAGAGGCGCGAGAGATTTATGTGCGGCAGGTCTTCCGACTATCGCACTTCCTGGTACAATCGACAATGACATCAGTTGCAGTGAGTATACAGTTGGTTACGATACTTGTCTTAACACTGTTAAAGACGCAGTCGATAAAATCAGAGATACGGCACAGAGCCACGAAAGATGTTCAATCATCGAAGTAATGGGCAGAGCGGCAGGTTATATTGCTATTCAGGCAGGTATCGCTTGCGGTGCTGAGGTTATTCTTGTTCCTGAAAAGAAAGTGGAGTTTTTGACGAAGACGTACTTCGTCCTATTCTTGAGAGTAAATCAAGAGGAAGAAAGCACTCTATTATTATCGTTGCCGAAGGTATCGGCGGTGTTATTGAAATGGCTAAAGAAATCGAAGAAAAGACAGGCATTGAATCAAGAGCTACTATTCTTGGTCACGTTCAAAGAGGTGGCAGTCCGACAGTTCGTGACAGAGTTGTGGCAAGTGAAATGGGTTGTAAGGCGGTTGAGCTTTTACTTGAAGGTAAGCAGAACAGAATCGTATGTATGCAACAACATGAAATTGTTGATGTTGATATTGAAGAAGGTCTTGCAATGAAGAAAGAATTGCCTCAGAATTTAGTTGATTTAGCAAAGAAGTTAACAGTATAATATATGAGGCGGACATTTTGTCCGCCTTTTGTTAGATGAGGCTAAAAACAAACGGTTACGTTTGATATAAGAGAGAATGGGGTATAACACTTATTAAAGGAGTAGAATAGATTTATGAGAAGAACAAAATTATTTGTACAATGGGTCCGGCGACCGACAACGAAGATGTGCTTAGGGATTTGATGCTTAACGGTATGGACGTTGCGCGTCTTAATTTTTCACACGGAAGTCATGAAGAAGCATTAGAAAGAATCAACAGAATTAAAAAGGTCAGAGATGAACTTAATATTCCTGTTGCAATTTTGCTTGACACAAAAAGGCCCCGAAGTTCGTATAAAGGACTTTAAGGAAGGCAAGGTTGAACTTAAAGAAGGTCAAAAGTTCACTTTGTGCACAGATGACGTTGTGGGTGACGAAAATCAAGTTTCTATCACTTATGCAAATCTTCCGAATGACGTTAAGGTGGGAAGTAAAATTCTTATTGACGACGGTCTTATTGAGATGGAAGTTATCAGCGTAAAAATAGCAAAATTCTTTGTAAGGTTAAAAACGGCGGAGTTGTTTCAAATAAAAAGGTGTTAACGTCCCAAATGTCGCACTTTCAATGCCTTATATGAGCAAAAAAGATATTGACGATATTCTTTTCGGTATCGAGCAGGACGTTGATTTTATTGCGGCGTCATTCGTAAGAACTGCCGATGATATAAGAGAAATTAAAACTCTTCTTGAGAGATAATGGAGGAAGAGATATAAGAATAATCGCAAAGATTGAAAAATGCCGAGGGTGTTGATAATATTGATGATATTATTCGTGAAACTCACGGTATAATGGTTGCGAGAGGTGATATGGGCGTTGAAATTGATATGCATGACTTGCCTGTGCTTCAAAAAAAGAGCCTTATCAAGAAAAACATACAGAGCAGGTAAGGTTGTTATTACGGCAACACAAATGCTTGATTCAATGATAAGAAACCCAAGACCGACAAGAGCGGAGGCAACTGACGTTGCAAATGCAATTTATGACGGTACAAGTGCGATTATGCTTTCGGGTGAAACGGCTATCGGAAAATATCCGGTTGAAACGGTCAAGACAATGGCAACAATCGCAGAAAGAACGGAAAATGATATTGACTATGTAAAAACGTCTTGACAGAATGAATTTCGATTCGCGTATGGACGTTACAAACGCTATCAGCCATGCTACTTGTACAAGGGCACATGATTTGCACGCGGCGGCTATAATTGCGTTGACATATTCGGGCGGTACTGCAATGCAGCTTTCAAAGTTCAGACCTACTTGTCCGATTATTGCACCGACATTGAGTGTAAAAGCAAGACGTCAGCTTAATCTTTCGTGGGGCGTTATCCCGATTATGAGTGAAACAAGAAAGAATACCGACGAACTTTTTGATCATGCGGTTGAATGTGCTCAAAAAGACAGGTCTTATCAAAGACGGCGACCTTGTTGTTATAACAGGAGGTGCACCTATGGGCGTTGCGGGTACGACTAATATTATGAAAGTTCACCTTGTCGGTCATATACTTGTAAGCGGCCGTGGACTTGATTCGATTAATGCAACGGCTAATGTATGTGTTGCTACAAGCTACGAAGAACTTAAAGAGTTTCTGTGACGGCGATATTGTTGTAACAAACAACGTCACAAAGAATATGATACCTATTTTGAAAAAATCAGCAGGTATTATTTCTGAAGAAGTGGGCGAGGCGAATAATGCAAGCGTGCTTGCGGTTGCACTTGATATTCCTGTAATTGTTGCGGCGGCAGGTGCCACAAAAGTACTAAAGAGCGGCACGACCATTACTATGGACGCAAAACGCGGACTTGTTTATTCGGGAATGGAAGAGATAAATTGAGCTTGCCAGCAAAATGTCGACAGCTCCAAATAATATACATCGGAAAGGAAAAGAAAAATGGCATTTGTAAGTGAAACGCATTTGACAGTAAGATACGCAGAAACCGATATGATGGGAATTGTCCATCATTCGAGATATTATCCTTGGTTTGAAGTTGCGAGAACGGATTTCATCAAAAAAAAAATCGGTATGAGCTATACCGAAATGGAGAAAATGGGGGATAATGTTACCGCTTACCGAAACGGCTGCAAAGTATTATTACGGTTTAAAATATGAGGACGAAGTGCTTGTAACTTGTAAAATGACAAAGCTACCGTTGCAAGATGTGAATTCACTTACGAAGTCTATAAACTTCCGGAAAAGAAGCTTTATGACTGTCGGAAAGACCGGTCACGGATTTGTAAACTGTGAATTTGTACCGATAAATCTTTTAAAAAGCTATATCCCTGAAATATGGAACAAAAAATGCACGACCTTTTGGAGGATTAAAATATGAAAAATAGTAATCCCTTGACGCAAAGACGCTTGGTGACGATATTGAATTTTCTGTGTTTAATAAGTTGGGTGATGTGAGCGTTTATCAAACAACGTCATCTCTGCAGCTTAAAGACAGAATAAAGGGACGCCGATATTATAATCGTAAACAAAATCAAACTTAACAAAGATAATTTGACCGACGCAAAAAAATTGAAATTGATATGCGTTACGGCAACAGGTTACGATAATATTGATATAAATTATTGTTGGCATAAGGGAATAGGTGTGTGCAACGTAAAAGGCTATTCAACCGATTCCGTTGCACAGATTACCGTTTCTATGGCATTGTCATTGGCAAGTCATTTGAATGAATTTAATAACTATGTCAAAAGCGGAAAGTATATGATAAGCGGTGTGCAAAACCACTTGAAACCGTATTTTAATGAGCTTAAAGGTAAGACTTGGGGGCGTAATCGGACTTGGTAATATCGGTCAGAGAACGGCTGATATTGCTTATGCACTCGGTATGAAAATTGTGTCAAATTCACGCAGATACCATGAGGGTTATGAGTGGCTTGAACTTGATGAATTGTGTAAAGTTGCGGATATTATATCCGTTCATGTACCGCTTACAAGTCAAACTAAAGGTATGATAGACGAAAAACGCATTTCATTAATGAAAGACGGTGTTATATTTATTAATGTTTCACGCGGTGCTGTGGCAGATGAAAACGCACTTGTTACGGCGGTTGAAAACGGCAAAATAGGCGGACTGGGTGTTGATGTGTATTCGGTTGAGCCGATTACGAATGACAGTCCGTACAATCGGATTTTAGACCGCAGTAATGTTATATTAACTCCGCATATGGCATGGGGTGCGTATGAAGCGAGAGTCAGATGTATGAATGAGATTGTTAAGAATATAGAAACGTTTATGATGGGCGGTAAACGCAACAGAGTAGACATTGATATATGAACAAAAGTGTCTACACACCGGCAGAGGTCGAGAAATTAGTTCGGATTTTTTGTGAAAATGAACTCGTTGGCGTACGATGGTACGTTAGAGTTTATTTTTCGCAAAAAGTGCACAGGCAAGCCGTATATCGAAGATAGGCTTGCCTGTTATTTGTTATAGCTATAAATTAAATTGTAAAATATATAAAAATAATATTTTGCACGTTCCGGACAATTTGTCGACAGTCTGCGGGGGACACTAAATTTTAATGTCCCCTTTTGCTAATTTGATTTAATTTCAGTTAATTTAATATCATCAGTCGCTTTGATTTTTTTCCTTTTTCGGAAAGTGTAAAGGAATACGAATTATTATAAACAACAGCCAAATCTTCGCTTACACGAGCTTTTACCGTTTGATGAATAAATTACAAGCGTTCCCGTACCTGTGGCGATATATCGTCCTGCTGGTATTTCTGACGGGCAAGTATAGCTTTGGTCTTTCTTTAATGTATATGTTTTGCCTGTGTTTTCGGTTGCCTGTAATGACGAGTTTTGATTTTGCAGTTCCTCAATTTGTGAGTCGAGTTCAGATGACTTTTGATTTAATTCGGTAATGTCGTTTTTAATTCGTCATTCTTTTTTTTTTTTTGCCTCCATAAAGTAATTATTTACGGTGGTTTTTGTACTCAATTCGAATTTAGGTCATTTATCTGACTTTCCAAATCATTTTTTGTATCGGTAAGTGATGATGTATTTTCTTCAAGTGCAGATATTTGAGTTTTCAGTTTTTCTGTTGCAAGAGAATTTGTGTCAAAATAGTTGCCGAGTGAAAAAAACAAACCACACCGATTATAATCGTGAAAAACGAAAGTATTATAACATATAATTTTTTTTGCGTCATAATCGTCATATCCTTTCATTATTTTATCGGAATAAATTGAGCCTTGCCCTTGATTTTTTTATTGTTTCATCATCGTTTAATACATAATCTTTTCCGTCAGCGGTTAAATTCGAGTTTACTCTTGCTTTTTCCCAATGACGAAATCGCAATACTTCCCGAACCCATAATTGTATATTTACCGGCTTTTTTATATTTTCTCCGACTGCGTAAGTACCCGATGTCAAAGTTAAGGTTGATTGAGAAGTCGATGATGCTTGGTTATTCAAGGAATCAAGTGTGCTTTTGCTTTGTATTGACCGTGTTTTGCAATTCCTCTTTTTTCTTTTTTCGAGTTTATCGTTTTCGTCATTTATTTTTTCAAGACCGTTTTTGCGACGTTGTAAATTCTTCATAGTTTTTTTTCTTATCGGCTAAATCCGAATTAAGAGTATTTATTTCATCGGAAAGCGATGAATAATTGTTTTGTGCCGTAATATATTCGAATTTGTATTTTGTAATTTTTCAAGTCGTTTTGTTATTTGGTTATCGCTTTTCGGTATGAAAAGCCGACAAAAAATACTCCCCAAAACAATCACAATACATATTGCCGATGATACTTTTTATAAACAGCGGTGATAAATCCTTTGCGAGATTATCCCAATATGCAAACTTGATTTTTTTATTGTTTGTCGGTTGTTCGTCAATGATTACTTCTATAATATCCTTGTCTTTCTCCAAAAATAATCACCTCGTTTAATTTAAAAACTTGTGTAAGAAATACGTCCTTAAACTGATAAGCAAAACTGTCGGCGGATTTTTTTTTTGCCTTTTCAAAATCGTCAAAAATACCGAAAACAGTCGGACCCGAACCGCTCATAACGGCATTAACGGCGCCGTTCATAATCATTTTGGTTTTGATACCGCCGACAATCGGATACATTTTAGCGGTCACGTTTTCCATAACGTTGCAAAGCCTGTCTTCGCAACGCCGTAAAGGTCGTTATTATTTAAAGAGTCAATCATTCCGTCTGTCGGGACGAATTTCGATAGGTGTGTTGTCGATTTGTTCGTAAATAAGTGCCGTAGATACGTTGATAGGCGGTTTTACAAGTAAGATGTACGCATTTGGCATGGGGAGAGCGGTTTTTAAAATTTCACCGATACCTTCCGCAAGCTGTGTACTGCCGTCAAAACAGTACGGCACATCTGCACCGAGTGACGCACCGATATGCATAAGCTCATCATTAGAAAGAGGATTGCCGTGGAGCATATTTATTGCGGTAAGAACCGCCGCACAATTACCGCTGCCGCCGGCAAGCCCTGCGGCTACGGGTATATTTTTTGTGAATTACGATTTTTTGCACCGCCGCGAATACCTGTCGCTTTAAAAAAAATGCGTCTGCCGCTTTATAGGCGATGTTTTTTCATTGCAAGGCAAATACGGCAAATTTGTTGAAATAGAAATACCCCTGTGCGTTTTATCGACTAAAATAAGGTCAAACAGCGATACTGTCTGCATAATCATTTTAATGTCGTGATAACCGTTTTCGCGTTTTGAAAGTACGTCAAGTGTAAGATTTATTTTTTGCATATGAACGTGTTATCGCACGTCTGCCTGTTAAAAACTGTATTTTCGGCAAGCATTTCTGTTCATTCCTTTCTTAAAGCAGATTGTGTGATTTGTCTACTATTTCTTGTATTTTTTCATCTGTGATGTTATCCTCACATTCGGCTTTTTTTTCAAATATGCAAGATATTCAATGTTGCCCTCCGGACCTTTGATAGGTGAGAATGAAAGACCTGCAACGTGCAAATCAATACTTCGTGCGAAGTCAAGAATTTTCTTTATAACTTCATAGTGTACCCTTTTTTATGTCCTTTACAACACCTTTTTACCGACCTGTTCACGTCCTGCCTCGAATTGTGGCTTTATAAGTGCAACAATTTCGCCGTTATCGGCAAGAAGTGTTTTTGCAACGGGTAGTACAAGTTTAAGCGAAATAAATGACACGTCAACAGACGCAAAATCAATTTCTTCGCCAATGTCCTCAGGTGTCACATAGCGGATATTAGTACGCTCCATATTTACGACTCTTTCGTCCTGACGTAATTTCCACGCGAACTGACCGTAGCCAACGTCAACGGCGAATACCTTGACAGCACCGTTTTGGAGCATACAATCGGTGAACCCGCCTGTTGACGCACCTATGTCCATTGTGGTTTTACCCTCAAGGGTAATCGGAAATTCCTGCATAGCTTTTTCGAGTTTTAATCCGCCGCGGCTTACATATTTTTAAAGTTTCGCCGCGAATTTCCGCAACGGTTGTATCTTCGTCAACCTTCTGTCCGGCTTTGTCGCATTTTTTGGGTTTTTTACATACACTTGTACTGCCATAATTAGAGCCTTCGCTCTTTCACGGCTTTGTACCTGTCCGTTTTTGACAAGAAGTGCGTCAAGTCTTATTTTTCCCATAGTTCTTATCCTTTTTAATCTATTTTTGATGCAATCGTCTTTGCATCAAGTCCGTATAATTTATCAAGTTCATCTATTGAGCCGTGCGTAATCGGTTGGTCGGGGAAAGCAAATATTTTAAATTTGCAGTCGATATGGTTTTCTTCAAGCAATGTGCCTATCATACTTCCCATACCGCCGATTTTTACGTTGTCCTCAATGGTTATAACGCTGCCTGTCTTTTTTGCCGACTCGATTATGCTCTTTGTATCGAGCGGTTTTATTGTAGGCATAGCTAAAATTTCAACTGATTTCGTTGTAAGTTTTGCAACTTCTTCGGCACGTTTAACCATTCTGCCTGTTGCGATAATTGTAACATCCGAGCCGTTTTGCATGCGCTGTGCTTGTCCCAAAGTGAAAGCGGAAGGCACATTTTCAGCCTCTGTTCCGCCGCGTGGGTAACGTATTGCAATCGGTGCATTAAATTTATTGATTGCAAAATCGAGCATATATTCAAGCTGATCGAGCGTGGCAGGGTGAAAGAATTGTCATATTCGGCATATGTGATAAGTACGAAATATCGTATACACCCTGGTGTGTTTCACCGTCTGCGCCGACTATACCGGCACGGTCGATAGGGAATACAACGTGAAGTTTTTGCAGACAGACGTCGTGCAAAGTTTGGTCGTATGCACGTTGCAAGAATGATGAATACAACGGTATAACGGGCGTGTATCCGACCGTTGCCAGTCCTGCTGAAAGGGTAACGCCGTGCTGTTCGGCAATACCGACATCAAAAAAAATCTGTCTTTATATTGCTCTTGAAATTCGTCAAGTCCTGTGCCGTTAGGGCATTGCACCTGTGATTGCAACTATTTTCTTGTTGTTTTTCGCTAATCTGACAAGCGTATTGCCAAATCTTGCACTGTATGTTTCACTGCCTTTTTCGTTTCACCCGTAGCTTTGTCAAAAGGTGATATGCCGTGGAATTTTTGCGGATTGTTTTCCGCAGGGGCATAACCTTTGCCTTTTTCGTGTGGACGTGAATAAAGACAGGCCGTTTTTCTTCTTTTTGCATATTCAAGACACTGTATAATTTCTGTTAGGTTGTGACCGTCAACAGGTCCCATATATATAAATCCCATATCGTCAAAAATCGTTGTAGGGATTACAAGCCTGCGGAAGAAACGTTTTATTTGCTTTAATATATTTGCGGTAGGTTTGCCTATTGTAGGCATTTTTTTTAAAAAGTTTTCAACCGCGTGTTTTGAACGGAAATAAAACGGCGACATTCTGAGTGAACGCAAGTGTTTTGACACCGCACCGACATTTTTTGAAATAGACATTGCGTTGTCGTTCAAAAATAAGTATAAGCGGTGTTTTTGAATGACCTGCGTCATTCATAGCCTCGTACATCATACCGCCCGTAAGAGCACCGTCACCGAATACTGAAATTACATTGTAATTGTCGCCGGCAAGGTCACGCCCTCTGGCAATACCGAGTGCGGCTGAAATTGAAGTTGAACTGTGACCGGTATTAAATACGTCACAATCACTTTCGCTTGTTTTCGGAAATCCCGACATTCCGCCGAACTGACGGAGCGACTTGAACCCGTCTTTTCTTCCTGTAAGAATTTTATGCACATAAGACTGATGACCTACGTCAAAGACAATCTTATCTTCAGGCACATTAAAAACAGTGTGAATAGCAACGGTCAATTCAACAATCCCCAAGTTTGAGGCGAGATGACCGCCGGTTTCCGATACACTGTCAATCAGAAACTCACGAATTTCACTGCAAAAAGAGTTTTCAATTCGTCTTTATTTATATTTTTTCAAATCATCGGGTGATTCGATTTTATTTAAAATTTTCTCCATCACCAATGCCCCATTAATGTTATTTGCAACGTTTAAAAACACTCATTATTTTTCCAACCGTAAAAACGATTGAATTACCGTTATTCATAGAGATTCCCTTAGACATAGCTTTACCGCCGATAGTAAGAGAACTGACAATACCTGTAAGTATACGGCTCGGCAATATACCGCTCAGGTTAAATTTTGCGACAAGTTCCGAAACAATAAGAGTCGTCGCTGCACCGGAAATAATTCCGGCAATATCGGCGATTACGTCACAGCATAAGTTTGCAAGCTGAGGTGCGTGACGCTATTACGGAAATACTTTCTCTTGCACCTTTGACTTTGCGTGCCGCAAGGAATGAAAAGGTTTCTTTTCTTCAGCAGACTGAACAGCCGTACCAATCATATCGAATAAAATATTTATTGCAATGATAGCGAACAAAACTATAAATGCAAAAAAATAAATTGAGCGATTGCATCGCAACCGATGTTATAAGACTGAATACCAATGACAGCACGAACGAAAAGGAAGATTACGAAAATCGTCCATTTGTGTGAAGTCGAAACATTTGAATCAGGGTTTTGGTACTTTAAATTTTTTCGCCTGTGAGAGTCAGATTTATCCAAGTTTGTAAATCTCCTTTTCTATAATAATAAATCGGCAAAATGCCGACTAAGATTACAGACAAAACCGTTATGGTTTTGTCTACTTTATTTATGGGTGTTTGAGGTGCAACCTCATTGAAAATCATTTCTGGCGACCTGCGCGGCAGAAATGGCAAAAAATCTAAAAGTTTCGACTTTGGAGGAACTTTATGATTTTTTCTCTAAAATACTCAAAAAAAATCACATCGTAAGATGTAATTTTTTGGAGCTGGCGACATCTTGTCGACAGGCTCAATTAATTTTAAATAGGGTAATGAACAGAGTAAAGTTTGCGGCATAGGTCCGGTTGGCTTTCCCATAAATCTGCTTAATCGTCGCCGAAAAAGCGGTTTCCCATTAAAGACTTATACTGTTTTGTAGTTACCGGATTGCCACTGAGTCCGCACTGCAATCCCTGTTCATCCAATTACGACAGCCTAGAAGTTTTTCCCAAACAGCCTGAGCTTTCCGTATCCTCTTTTTGCAAATATGGTTTCAAGACGCATTGCCTTTTTGCCACTGGCCGAGCGGCGAAAAAAGTTTTGGGCGTCTATCCGCCATATCCACTCAAGGCTGGCTACGCTGCCCACAGCATTCATACCACGTCCCTTGTGAGGACGTGAATTACTAACCGCACAAAACAGGTTTTCCCCCTATGCCGTAACGACTTTGCTCCCTTAGGAGGTATGGGCCGCCACAGTCATAGGCCTCCACGGAAAGGGGGTAAGGTTACCATGCCGTTGGAAACCGCCCCTAAACCTTAACTCCCAGCATCAGCCCCGAACTGGGCGTTCAAAGCAAAAACACCAGAAACTTCATCGATGTGCCATTTGGCGGATTTTTAGGCCCGCTTTCCGAAGAGCCGTACTGACTAGGATACTGCACCACTATTAATTGTAATTTAATATAACATATTTTTTTGTGAAAAGTCAACAAACCTAAAAAAAAATTTACAATTTATATATATTTATAAAATGCAAATAAATATGAAAAAAAGTAGTTGTTTACTAAAATGTTTGCGCTTGACAATTATCATATAATTGTTTATAATTAATATACCACACTTTTACTTTGAACAATTTAATATTATTAATGAAAAGGATATTTTTATGAATATTCTTCTTTTTTGTTATTCCCAATATAAAGGTTGTAGTTTTGTTAAAAACGCAAAAGCTTTAATTTGTATTAATAGAATACCTTTGTTATGGGAATATTTTAATTCAAAGTAAATGTGTGGTAACATTAAATCTAAGCTGCGTTTTAATGCGTGGTATTAGATTTATGATACCGCGCATTTTTTTTGTGAGAAAATTTAAAAGGGGGAAAAGTGTAACTGAAATTATTATTACAGTATCACAAATACAAAAGATTGAAAGGATGAAACTTATGAAGAAGAAAATGAAAAAAAAATTGTTAGTATTTTATGTATGATGTCATTATTGTTTTCTATGTTGACGGTTAAAGTTAATGCGAGCAATGATGATATTAAAGTGTTAGTAGATGGTACAGAATTGACATTTGATGTGCCTCCTCAAATTATTGACGATTACACTATGGTTCCTATGAGAGGTATATTTGAAGCTTTGGGATATGATGTTGAATGGGATGAAGAAAATAAACAAATTGTTGCAAATCGTAATTCTCAATTCATAATAATGACATTGAATGAAAAAAGCGTATTTAAATATTACAGGTGGTGTAAAAAGATATGTCTAAAACAGATATTCAAAAATATTATGGAAAAATATTAGATGTCAAACCTCAACTTGTAAATGGACGTACATTGGTGCCGTTAAGAGCAATAGCGGAAGATTCAGGATGTGTTGTTAAATGGAACAATAATACAAGAACTATAACTATTGATAGCAGTTTCATACCGTTTGATAAAAAAATATTCTAAAATACCTATATATGCCGGTGACGATAATAGCAATGGATATATCGTTCATAATTATATATTTAAAGCTTCGGATTGTACACAAAAAAGGAGATTGATGAGTATAAAACTTATTTAAATATAATAGGATTTTAAATATTATAAAACCATAGACGATGACGAAGAAAAAAATCAGATGTTTATATAAATAATGATAATGTGATGGTTCTTATTGGGTACAGCAATAAAAAAATAATGAGGATTATAAAAAAATGTACGGTGAACAGGTAGTATTTTTTTTGATATTCATGTTCCGCAAAACATTCAATTTAATATTAGTACACAAGATACTCAGTCAGATGAACAAACCACGGAAAATGAAATTATAAGTTTTGATGATATTTCAGCAAATATTAATCAAATTAAAAAGTTATATAGACAGCGGTATGTATTTAGAAGCAATACAAGAATGTGAAAAAGACTGAAAAAGAACATAAAATATCACAAGAAGATATTGATTTGATTGGCGAATTGAAAAATGATGCTCAATGGAGATACAATGAATATATAAAACAAGAAAAAGGAAAATAATAAGAATAAGGAAGTGACAGACAGTCAAAAGCGAGAAATGTTTGATACAATAAAATCATATGTATCAAGTTCTTTAAGATCACCATCGACAGCTATTTGGCCTGATTATACAAAAAAACATCATATTTTTATCTTGAAAATGGTCACATTGTAGCTGTTGGACATCTTGAAGCAATGAATGGCTTTTGGTGGGTATGGTAAGGTTCCATATTACTTTGAGTTTAATGAAGATTTGACGGTAAATTGGTGGAACTAAATAAAGTATGACCTAAAAATGACTTTACAAACTACCCATAAGGCGATATAATAGAAATAACTATATGCTTTATAGGAGGATGGCAATGAACGATATATTAAAGGACGTGTCTATGGCGCACAGGATTGTTGTCAAAGTCGGAACGTCTACGCTTACATATGAACACGGAACAATGAATTTAAAACTTATAGACAGACTGTCTATGGTGCTTTCCGATTTAAGAAATCAAGGCAAGGAGATAATTCTTGTTTCATCGGGTGCGCAGGGAATTGCACTCGGTAAACTCGGTTTGGCTGAAAAGCCGAAAGATACAAAGGGCAAACAAGCCATTGCGGAAGTCGGACAGTGCGAACTGATGTATCTTTACGACAAAATGTTTTCGGGTTACAATAACACCGTTGCACAGGTGCTTTTAACGCGTGAGGATATTGCAATTCCGCGCAGAAAAGAGAAATATTCAAAATACTGTTACAACGCTTATTGAAATGGGGATAATTCCTGTTGTAAACGAAAATGATACGGTAAGTTATGACGAAATCGAAATCGGCGACAATGATAATTTATCGGCAGTCGTTGCCGACCTTGTTGACGCGGATTTACTTGTACTTTTCTCCGATATTGATGGTTTGTACGACGATGACCCACACAAGAATAAAAACGCAAAATTACTTCCTACAGTATACGATATTGACGAAGTGAGAGATGTTGCAGGCGGTGCGGGAACAAGCAGAGGTACGGGCGGTATGGTGACAAAGCTTGAGGCTGCCGAAAGGGCGACAAATGCAGGTATTCATATGATAATCGCAAACGGAAACAATGTTGATTCACTTTACGATATACTGGACGGAAAGCCTGTCGGAACATTGTTTGTGTCGAAGAATTTCGATAAGGAGGAAGAATAATGAGCGAGCTTTTGGAAAAATGCACTCTTGCAAAAGATGCAGGATATAAAATGGTTTCAGTAAGTACGGTTACAAAGGACAATACACTTGAGGCTATTGCAAATGCACTTGTAGAACGTGCCGATGAAATTATTGCGGCAAACAACATTGACATAGAAAACGCAAAGAAAAACGGAACACGTCAAGCTATGATTGACAGACTTACTCTTACAAAAGAACGCATTGACGGAATTGCGGAGGGAGTAAGACAGGTCAAAAGCACTTGCCGACCCAATCGGTGAAGTAATAAAAATGTGGAAAAAAGACCAAACGGATTGACTATCGGTCAAAAACGTGTGCCTATGGGCGTTATTGCAATAATTTACGAGGCAAGACCGAATGTAACGGTTGACGCGGCGGTACTTTGCCTTAAAACTTCAAACGCCTGCATTTTAAGAGGCGGAAGTGAAGCAATTAATTCAAACAAAGCCGTTATGAAAATTATGCAGGATGCGGCATACGGTGTCGGAATACCTGAGGGGACACTAAATATAATAGAAGATACTTCGTGCGTGAAACAGCAACTCAGCTTATGAGAATGAACGGATATGTGGATTTGTTAATCCCACGCGGCGGTAAGGGACTTATTCGTTCGGTTGTTGAAAATGCGACTGTTCCCGTTGTTGAAACGGCGGCTGGCAACTGTCACGTTTATGTTGACGCGGACGCGGATATTGATATGGCGGTTAAAATTGTGCTTAATGCGAAAGTACAACGTCCGTCTGTGCAATGCCGCCGAAACTTTGCTTATAGACAAAAAAATAGCGGATAAATTTATTCCTGTTATGTTCAAGGCACTGAAAGAAAAGAATGTTGAAATCAGAGCCGACCAAAATTCAAAAGCAATATTTGCAGATGTAAATGACGTGACAGACGAGGATTATTATACTGAATATAATGATTATATTATGGCGGTAAAAGTCGTTGACGGAATTGATGAGGCGATTGAGCATATTAATAAGTACAACACAAAGAACATTCTGAGGCGATTGTTACAAACAATTACGAACATTCGCAAAAGTTCTTGAATGAGGTTGATGCGGCGGCGGTTTACGTTAATGCTTCAACAAGATTTACGGACGGTTTTGAGTTTGGATTTGGTGCTGAAATAGGCATAAGTACACAAAAAATGCACGCAAGAGGTCCAATGGGACTTGAGGCATTGACTTCTATTAAATATATAATTTACGGTGACGGTCAGATAAGAGAATGATAAAGTGGATATTTTTCGATGTCGGTTCAACGCTTGTTGACGAAAGCAAGGCGTGGGGAAAAACGCGTCAGCGATACGGTAAAAGGAGCAACATAAGCGTAAGCGAGTTTTATAAATTAATGGACGACTGGGCTTTGAAAAATTTAATTCCGTATGATGACGCTGTTATTATATCGGGATTGAATAGGGCAGAATGGCACAGTGAGCTTGAAATGCCTTATGAATATTCTGAAAATGTTTTGTCACAACTGTATGGTAAGTACAAAATCGGAGTTATAGCCAATCAACCGTTGGGGACACAAAAACGCCTTGAAAAAGTACGGCTTGGCAAAGTATATCAGCCTTGTCATATCCTCTGCGGAGGAGGGTGTATCAAAACCCGATATAAGACTTTTTTCCAAAAAGCACTTGAGAAAGCTGGCTGTAAAGGTGAAAATGCTGTGATGGTCGGTGACAGGGTGGATAATGACGTTGCACCGGCTAAAAAGTTGGGTATGAAAACCGTATGTGTAAAACAGGGTATTCACAAGTTAAACACACCTAAAAATGAATTTGAAGTGCCGGATTATACTGTGGATACAATAGAAGAATTATTAAACATATTAAAAGAGGGACACTAAACTGAAATTTAGTGTCCCTCTTTGACGATGGAAGAAAAAACTGTTAATTAAAACAGCTTTTCAAGTAATTTATTGGAGCGTTCGATAAACTTTGTCATTTGTTCTGCCGGCAAAGGACTGTGGCTTATTTTCGCTAAGTCGTAAACATGGTCAATAACAAGATTTTTTGCGTCCTCGTCATTTAATGTATCTATTTTTCTTGATAAGTGAGTTGTTTGAATTTAGTACAAGTGTAAATTCATCGTGGAACATATCAGCCATACCTGCCATTTGCTGACCGTAAGCTTTTTATACATCTCCTGCATACGTCTTGACTGTTCACCAAGCAAAATTACGGCAGGGATTGAATCGTCTTTAAGTGACTGCACTTCGATTTTCAGTGTATCGTCCTTGATTTCATTCTTGAACTTTTCAATCAACTTTTTTTTTCTTGTTCTTTAGCTGAATCGTCTTTTTTCTGTGTTGTCCGAAATGTCATTTATGGCGGAATCAATACGTTTGAATTTAACACCCGTCTGTTTCATTTCAACAAGTGAAATAAAATGTGTATCCATCATTGATGGAAGTACAACGGCATTAAGTCCTTGATTTTTGAACATATTGATATACTGCGATTGAGTTTGCGGATCGGAAACGTAATAAACGTCTTTTTTCCTTCCTTGCCGTCAAGGTACTCGTCCAACGTCAAATATTTACCGTCAATATCCTTATAAATAATTACGTCCTTAACTTTTTCATAGAATTTTTCATCTCTTAAACAGCCGTATTTAATGAATATATTGATATAATCCCAATACTTTTCATAGTTTTCACGTTCGTTATTATAAATACTTGTAAGCTTGTCCGCAACTTTCTTTGTGATATGTGAAGAAATTTTCTTAACATAACCGTCATTCTGCAAGAAACTTCTTGATACGTTAAGCGGCAAGTCAGGACAGTCGATAACACCCTTCAAAAGCATTAGAAATTCAGGAATAACTTCCTTTACGTTGTCGGCAACAAATACTTGATTGTTGTATAACTTTATCTGTCCCTCTTGACCTGCAAATTCATGATTGATTTTTAGGGAAGTACAAAATACCTTTTTAAGTTGAACGGATAGTCTACATTAAGGTGAATCCAGAAAAGCGGTTCGTTGAAGTCCATAAATACGTTTCTGTAAAATTCCTTTGTATTCTTCGTCTGTACACTCCGACGGCTTTTTTTCATCCAAAGCGGTGTTGTGTTGTTGATAGGCTTTGGCTCTGACGGTGTATCGTCCTCGTGTTCATGATCATGATCATGACCGCAGTCGCAGTGATCCTCGTGTTTGTCCTCAGGAATTTCAACATATATTTCAATAGGTAGGAATGCACAATACTTATGAAGAATTTGACGGATTGTGCTTTCTTCAAGAAATTCTTCCGAATCTTCGGCGATGTTAAGAGTTATTGTAGTACCTCTTTCTGTTCTGTCACCGTCTGTTAAGTCAAATTCCATACTTCCGTCACAAGTCCATTTTGCGGCTTTTTGCACCGTCTTGATATGAAAGCGAATCAATTTCAACACTGTAGGCAACCATAAACGCACTGTAAAAACCAAGTCCGAAATGACCGATAATTTGAGAACCTTTGTCGTCCTCTTCCTTGTACTTTGAAAGGAAGTCGCTTGCACCCGAAAATGCTATTACCTGATTGATGTACTTGTCAATTTCTTCGGCAGTCATACCGATACCGTTATCACTGATGACAAGCTTTTTAGCGTCCTTAAATATTGATACGGTAACTTTGAATTTTTCGTTTTCGTCAATTTGAGCTTCACCGATACTTGTCAAGTTTCTTTAATTTTGTGACCGCGTCACAAACCGTTTGAAACAAGTTCTCTAAGGAAAATATCCTTATCGGAATAAAGCCATTTTTTATAATAGGGAAAAAGATTTTCACTGTCAACTGAAATATTACCTTTTGCCATATAAATCACTCCTTGAAGTTTAATTAATTTACATAATATATATTAATACTCAAAGTAAGATTTGTCAATACAAAAATTAGCACTCAACAAATGTGAGTGCTAACAATTTACAATTTATTCATAATATATCCGATTTTAGATGTAACCGTAGATACCTCTGACCGAAACTTCACCGGAAGTGACGTGAATAATACCGTTTTCGGTTTGTACGGCGAGTGAACCGTTTTCGTCAACGTCAACGGCAGTTCCGCGAACCGTTTCGTTTTTGAAAATGACGTTTACTTCTCTGCCGAGCGTGACGCAACACTTTTTGTATTCATCAAGAATTGCACTGAGTCCGCCGTCGAGAAACTTCTTATAATAACATTCAAATTCGTTTAACAATTTTGCGATTAATTCGTTTCGCACATATTTGTGACCGCTTTCGATAAACATTGAAGTAGCCTTGTCGGCGATGTCGTCATCGAATGATTCTGTGTTTACATTTACACCGATACCGCATACAACGTAGTTGACCATATTTATCTCAGCAGACATTTCGGTTAGAATACCGCAGATTTTTTTACCGTTAATAACAATGTCATTAGGCCATTTAATCATTGAATTAAGACCGATAGCTTTGCAGACGGCAAGACCTGCGACAAGCGTTATTTGCGAAACTTCAAGTGGGGAGATTTCGGGCTTTAAAAGGATTGAATGCCAAATGCCTATCCCACGCGGAGAAGTCCAACCACGTCCGCGACTGCGTCTTTGCCGTGCGTTTGCACTTCAGCGATAAATACACTGCCGTCAGGCGAGGAATTGCTTTCCTTTGCACGATTGTTTGTCGTGTCGGTTTCATCATATATAAATAAGTTGTGACCGATAAAATCGGTGGTAAGTCCGCTTTTTGATACCGCTTTCGGTTATGATGTCGGGCGAGGAAATAAGGCGGTAGCCTTTGTTCGTGACCGATTCGATTTTGTAACCGCTTTCGCGTAATGATTTAATGTGTTTCCATATTGCCGTTCGCGAAACATTCAGCATTTCGCTTATGCGTTCGCCTGAAATATATCCGTCTGCATTTTTTAATATATCTAAAATTTCTTCTTTCAATTAAAATCAACCCTTTCGGGATAAATTATATAATTTTTTGGCAAAAAAAATCAATCCTTTTAAATAATTTTATGTTATTGATTGACAAAATAAAAAAAAAAGGTGATATAATATTTTATTTATTGAATATTAAAAGCAATGATGGAACAAAGTAAGGTATACACCGCCTAAAGAGAGTATCGGTTATTGAGCTGTGAGCCGATACGGTAAGGATTTATTTGAAATTTCATTCCGGAGCTGCATAGGTGAAAGCGGTTTGCAAGTAGTCTGTGACGGGTAGTGCCGTTATACATAATTGAGTGCCGATATTTTATCGGAAGTCGGGTGGTACCGCGGAGTTTGAATTTACACACTTCGTCCCTTATGGGACGGAGTGTTTTTTAATTTATATCGAAAGGAATTTTGAAATGAGAGAAAAGTTAGAAGAAATCAAAAAAAATGCCCCCTTGATGTACTTCAAAAAGCAACTGACATTGATGCTCTTGAAGAAGCAAGAATAAAATTTCTCGGTAAAAGGGTGAACTTACTGCCGTACTAAAAGGTATGGGACAGTTAAGCAAAAGAAGAAAGACCGCAAATCGGTGCGCTTGCAAACGAAATTCGCGGTGTAATCGAAAACCACATAGATACGAAGAAAGCGGAAATCTCAGAAAAAGCTTGAAGAAATCAAGCTGAAGAGTGAAGTAATCGACGTTACAATGCCGGGTAAGGCACAAAAAACAGGCAAACTTCATCCGCTTACAAAAGTAATGAACAACATTAAAGACACATTCATCGGAATGGGTTTGAAATCGCGGAAGGTCCGGAAGTTGAGCTTGACTACTACAACTTTGAAGCGCTTAACATTCCTCCGAACCACCCTGCACGTGATACTCAAGACACATTCTATATAAACGAAAATACGGTTTTAAGAACACAAACTTCACCTATCCAAGTTCGTGTTATGGAAAAAGAAGAAACCGCCTATCAGAATTATAGCACCGGGCAGAGTTTACAGAAGTGACGCAGTTGACGCAACTCACTCACCTGTATTCCACCAAATCGAAGGACTTGTAGTTGATAAAGGTGTTACAATGGCAGATTTAAAGGGTACTCTTGAAATGTTTATCCACCGTCTTTACGGCGAAAATACAAAAGTACGTTTCAGACCTCACCATTTCCCGTTTACAGAGCCGTCAGCCGAAGTTGACGTTTCGTGTTTCGCTTGCGGCGGTAAAGGCTGCAGCGTATGTAAAGGCGAGGGCTGGATTGAAGTTTTGGGCTGCGGTATGGTACACCCTAAGGTACTTGCAAACTGCGGTATTGACCCTGAAGTATATTCGGGCTTTGCTTTCGGTATCGGTCTTGAAAGAATTGCAATGGGTAAGTATGATATTAACGACCTTAGACTTTTCTTTTGAAAATGATTTGAGATTCTTAGACCAGTTTTAATATATTATTCGGAAATTGAAAGGAATGAAATATAATGAATTTACCTATGAGTTGGCTTAATGACTATATGGATATAGACGTTACGCCGAAAGAATATTCAGACAGACTTACAATGACAGGCTCTAAAGTTGAGGGTTGGGAGAATATGGGCGAATCTGTTCAGAATGTAGTTGCGGGTAAGGTGCTTACCTGTGAAGATCACCCTGACAGTGACCATCTTCATGTGTGTACGGTTGACGCGGGAACAGGCGAGATTTTGCAGATTGTCTGCGGTGCGCCGAATGTAAAAGCGGGTATAATCGTTCCCGTTGCACTTGTCGGTGCGGTACTTCCTGACGGAAAGATTAAAAAAGGCAAGCTTAGAGGCGTTGAATCTTACGGTATGCTTTGCTCACACGATGAACTTGGTATAACAGAGGATATGCTTGGCTATGAACCTGAATACGGTATTCTTATTCTTCCGGACGATATAAAAATCGGTACGGATATTAAGGATATATTCGGTATGAATGAAACTGTCGTTGAATTTGAAATCACTTCAAACAGACCTGATTGTTTCAGCATAATCGGTCTTGCGCGTGAAACAGCGGCGTCATTTAATAAAAAGTTCACTATTCCTGAAGTTAAGTTTAACGAAAACAGTGAAAATATCGCCGATACAATCAGCGTTGATGTACAGGACAAGGATAAGTGTAAGAGATACTGTGCAAGAATGGTTAAGAACGTTAAAATCGGTCCGTCACCGAGTTGGATGCAGGAAAGACTTCGTGCGTGCGGTGTAAGACCCATCAACAATATTGTCGATATAACAAACTATGTACTTCTTGAATACGGTCAGCCTATGCACGCATTTGATTTGAGAGATTTACAGGATAACAAAATTATCGTAAGACGCAAATGACGGTGAAGTTATAAAGACTCTTGATGAACAGGACAGAACACTTACTTCAAACGACCTTGTAATCGCAGACGGTGGCAGAGCTGTTGCTATTGCAGGTGTTATGGGCGGATTTAACAGTGAAGTTAAGGACGATACAACAACTGTTATTTTTGAATCGGCTACATTTGACGGTGCGTCTGTAAGACTTACAGCACAAAGAGTCGGTCTTAGAACAGAATCATCATCAAGATATGAAAAGGGACTTGACTATAACAATACAGTTCCTGCCGTTGAAAGAGCGTGTCAGCTTGTAGAAGAACTTGGCTGCGGTGAAAATGTCGGCGGAATGATTGACGTTATGGGTAACGTAACAGATATGCAGCCGCTTGCTTTCAGACCTGATAAAATTAATGCGTTCCTTGGAACAGACATTCCGACAGAGGATATGGTTAAGTATTTTTGACGCACTTGAAATCAAGGTTGACCTTGACAAGATGACTGTAACTCCTCCGTCATTCAGACCTGACCTTGAAGGTGAGGCGGATATTGCGGAAGAAGTTGCACGTTTCTACGGTTACGATAAAATACCTGTAACACTTCTTTTCGGGCGAGGCTACTTGCGGAATGAAAACAGAACGTCAGCAGGTACAGGACAGAGTGAACGAACTTCTTACAGCACAAGGTATGTACGAAATTTACACATACACATTCACAAGTCCGTCAATATTCGATAAACTGAATATTCCGAAAGACAGTGAAATGAGAAACGTTGTAAAAATTACAAATCCGCTTGGCGAGGACACATCGGTAATGCGTACAACTACTATCGCAAGTATGATGGATATATTGTCAAGAAACTATAATTACAGAAATCCGTCTGCCAAGTTGTTTGAAATAGGAAAGATATTTATTCCGACAACGGACGGTGAACTTCCGAACGAACCTGTTAAAATCACAATGGGTATGTACGGCGATAACGTAGATTTCTATGACATTAAGGGTATATGCGAAACAATGTTTGCACAACTTAACGTAAAGAATGTTAAGTATGAGGCCGTAACAGATAACCCGACATTCCACCCGGGAAGATGTGCAAAAGATAAGTGCCGGCAATAAGGTAATCGGCATAATCGGTGAAATTCACCCGGCAGTAAGCAGAAAATACGGAATTGAAACTCCTGTATATATTGCCGAATTGGATTTTTGAAAATGTATTCCTTAATATTAAGACTGATATTAAGTTTTTAAAGGAACTTCCTAAGTATCCTGCCGTAACTCGTGATATAGCAATGCTTGTTGATAAGACAAAGTTCCTGTTGCGGATATTGAAAATGTAATCAAAAAAAAAAGGCATCGGGTAAAATGCTTGAAAGCTTTGCAGTTGTTTGACGTTTACGAGGGTAAACAGATACCTGAGGGCAAAAAAAGAGCGTTGCATACAGTGCTATATACAGAAGCGCAGACAGAAGTTTGACAGGTGATGAAGTGCAGAAAGTATTTGATAAGGTTGTTAAAAATCTTGAAAATCAAATCGGTGCTCAATTAAGATAAGATATAAAAAAACTGCATTTTGATTTTATTCAAAATGCAGTTTTTGTTATTTTGTAGACAAAACCGTTATGGTTTTTGTCCGCTTTGTTTTTTGGAGTATGAGGTGCTAACCTCATTGAAAATCATTTCTGACGACATGTGCGGTAGAAATGGCTTAAAATCTCAAGTTTCGACTGTGGAGGAACTTTAGATTTTTTCACAAAAAATACTCAAAAATTACATCGCAAGAGGTGATTTTTGGGCTGGCGACATTATGTCGACAGCCTCTGTATTAGATATTGGTGATGTCTTTGTCAAGGTCGGCAAGCTCGGACGCTTTCGGAACGTTGACAAGACCGATTGTTTTTAAGTGTTCGATTTCTTTTTGAATTTTGCGGTTTGACACTTGAATCGTGTTTCGGCATTTCGACGTTAATCATATCTTTTTGATTAAGTCTGCTATCGGCTGAACGTTGTTTTTAATCATTTCGTTTGCAACAAATCGTGCAACGATGTTGCCGCCGATGTCGTTTGTGTGGGTGTAATCGCGGTCAGTGCCGTTGCCCCAGAAATAATCCCAAGCTTTTACCGCTCCTGCTGCCTCAAAAAATTCGGTTGTGCGTGACCACAAGTCGATAAACGGTACATTCATTTCGTCACATACGTTTTTAACTGCTGTTCTGTAATCACCGAGCAAGTTAAGAAGTGTTCCGTCCTCTTGGAATATAATTCTGTTGATTGGTGAACATATTATCGGATTTGCACTTTTTCGCGGACAAAAGTTTACAAAATATTTTAAGTTCTCCGTGTATCCGCCGAACGCGTCAAGAGTATCTATTTTTTGGTCGTTGTGACCGAACTCGATAATCAGGAAATCACCCTTTTTGATTTTGTCTTTGAATGCGGTGAAATTCACATTTTTAAAATCTTCGGTTGTAGAACCTGATTGAGCGTGGTTTTCAACCGCAATGCCCGTGTTAAAAAATTGCGGAAACATTTGCCCCCCAACCGCAGTATGTAGAGGTAGCGTTGTACGGATATTCGGCAGGCTGGTCTGTGACGGTTGAGTCACCGGCGATGTAAACTGTCGGAATATTGACAGGCGATACTGCGGAAAGTGCGGTAAAATCACCGTCGCACATAATATCAATTTCAACTCCGTTTACGTTTGTGTAATCTTCGTTGTTTTTGTGGTAGTCACATACGCTTACATTGAAAGTAATGTCTGTGCTTTCTCCTTTGCCAAGATTTATATCCTGTGCCATAAAACGGCGTGACTGCGAAAGTATTGTGAAAACAATATCTTCGTGTGCGGTAACTGTGACAGTTACTTCATAAGTACCGTTGGGTACGGGTGTTGAAATATGCAGTGGTTCTTTTTCGTAATTCATTTGTGGATTTCCTCTCTTTATTTAATGTGTTTTTATTTTTCCTTTTAAATATGCGTCAACAAGTGCTTTTAAGTCGGTGATTTTTTTTCGATAACGATTTACCCGCGTCAGTGTCCTCAACAAGTAAACGATTCGAGCAAGTTCAACAACGTCAAGCGTTGAGTGAATATCTTTTTTCTTCTTTTATGGCACTTTCGATAGATTCAAATGCGTCATGCGCACTTAAAAGCAAACCGTGTGAATTGAACAGCAATGTAACCCGCAAGTCCGGTAACTTTCTGATATGCCTTTGAAAGACCTCCGTCTATGACTAAAAAAAGTTTGCCGTTTGATTTAATCGGGCTTTCGCCTTTTTTTTTTTACGGGAACATGGCCGTTTATAATATGGAGAAAAATTGTTCGGGTCAATTCCGAACTCGCATAAAATTTTGTTGCATACGCTCGGTTTTTCGATAAGGTGATAATATTCGTCTTTAATTTCCACCCATGTACTTTCATCATCAATAAAATATCGTTCAAACGAAGTCATTTTATTTTTTGCCGTAAACAGGGGGTAGCAACCGCACCATAAAAACCACAGAAAATCTTTGCCGTATTCTTTTTCTTCGGAACCGTTTTTGGCAAAATAACCGTCACGTGCAAGCTGTTCGGCTTTGTCCATGAGCGATTTGCCGCTTACCGTTTCACCGAAAAGTGTAACTTCCGTAAAAGTACCGTCACTGTTCATCGGTATACAGCCGTGATACAACAAATTGTTGTTGAATGTCAGATATATACTGCCTTTTTCGTATAAGAATTTGACGTGATTTTGAAGTTTTTCACTGCGTAAAAACGATGAACGCAATAAATTCATAAGCTCTTTTTCGGCGTCTGTAAGTTCAAACGGATTTTTTCGGGATTGATTGTAGGGAAGTTGGTATCTTTCAACTTGTATTCTTTGCCCTCAAGCATAATTGTTCCGTTTTCGTAATTGATTTTGTCAAGCATAAGGTGGTTGTCCATATTAAATTCAGGGTGACGTTTTATAATTTGTCCTTCTAACTTAAACTGAATTACAGATATAGCTTTTATGTACCTTTGCCCAAAAGTTTTTTCGTCATGCTGAGAAATATAAACCATATTCGGATTTCGAGGTATAAAGCATTCGCACGGATCGTCCGCATAAGTTTCAAGTGCAAATACCGTAAGCGGACGCATATTAATTCCGTAACCGTCCTCAAGACAGTCAAAGTTTGAATACTTGGTGGAAATAGCAAGCACATTTGCAATACAAGCCAAACAAACCCGCAGCGGCACCCATCCACTGAACATCATGGTTGCCCCATTGAATATCGACACTGTGGTACTTCGTCAGTGTGTCAAGAATTATATCGGCTCGCGGACCACGGTCAAAAATATCGCCTATAATATGCAGACGACCGATTGCAAGCGTTTGGATAAGCGTTGAAATTTCCACAATAAAATCATCGGCTTGTCCGAGTTCAACGATTGTTGAAATAGATTCGTTATAATATGTTTCCTTGTCCGAGCCGTAATCGGTATTTGCGTGTATAAGTTCATCTATTGTACTGCCGAAAGCCTCCGGCAAAAAATTCTCTGATTTTTTGCACGTGTATTTTGATGCAACAACGCGACATATTTCTATAAGGCGATATAAAGTGATTTTGTACCAATCGTTAATATCGTCCACTTCGTCCTTGATATATTCAAGTTTTTGCTCCGGATAATAAATAAGAGTGGCGAGAACTTGTCTGTCACGTTCGGACAACGTACGACCGTAAATTTGCGTAATCTTGTCCTTGATTACACCGGAGGCATTTTTTAATATGTGCAAAAAAGATTCGTATTCACCGTGAATATCACTCATAAAATGCTCTGTAAGTTTCGGCAGTTTTTGCCTTGACTGCAATCGAATGATTTCGGTTGACGCGGCTTTAACTGTCGGATACTGCTGTGAAAGCAGTGTCAGATAATCAATATCGTAGCTCATAACATCCGTTCCTTTCTGATAATATAATATGTAAATTTCGGTAGTATATTACACAAAAAATACGCTTACAAATGCAATTACAACAGACGTAACAGCGGCAGCCATAAGCCCCTTTGTCGAAAAAAGGCCATAAGCATAGCTCCGACCAAACCGAGCGAGGCGGAGAAAACCGAGCCTGTCGAGAAAAAATATAGCCGGAAACGTCATAGCACCGAGTACGGCATACGGTATGTAATATAAAAACGATTTAAGCCATTTTTGATTTTATTTCTTTTCTGAAAAGCGTTATAGGCAACGCACGAATTATGTACGTCACTATTGCCATAACTGCCATTAAAGCAATCATTTTCATTTTTCGCCCTCCTCATTGTGCGGAAAAAACGTCGCACCGAATGCCGACGCCAACACTGCCGTTATGATAACAGCCCAGCCCGATGATATAAAAAAGGAAGTGCGAAATACAGAACGCAACTCAATATAACTGCGGCGATAAGTACAAAAAGTACGTTTTTATCTCTCCTTGACGCAGGGATAATTATTGCGATAAACATTGCGTATAATGTTATTCCCATTGCGTCCGCAAGTGATGTCGGCAGCAGATTGTTTATAAAAGCACCGAGCACTGTGCCGAGTGTCCAGCCGATGTACGGTATTGCAATCAGTCCGAGCATAAACGGAAATGTAATGGCAATCGGTGTTGTTGACGCAACGGCGAATACTTCGTCTGTTATGCCGAATGCTGTTATAAGCCGTTTTGCAAGCGACATTTTACCGATTTTTTGTGACAGGGAAAGCGACATAAGCATATATCGAAGATTTATCACAAACGTTGTAATTGTCATTTCCCACATACCGCCGGCGGCGGAAATTATGTTCATACCGGCAAATTGTCCGGCGGAAGTAAGGTTAGTCATTGAAATTACTATTGCCGCCCAAGCAGGTATTCCGTTTTTGTACGGCAAGCATACCGAATGAAAATGAAACGGGTATGTATCCGAGTGCAATAGGCATACCGAGCCTTGCACCTTTTAAAAATTGTGTTGCTTTTTACTCAAAATATTTTATCACTCCGAATTGTTTTATTACTTATTATTATAAGGGAAAAACGATATAAAATCAATATCTTATAAAAATATAGGTAACAAATAATGTTTAAAAATCAGTGATAATATTTTAGTCGTAGAAATACTCTTGAAAAAAAAATAGTAAAAATAGTATATAATATAGCTATCATGTTATATTGTACGGTGGTGTGCCGTATAAAATTAATAAAGAGAGGGAGAGATTACATGAATAACAAAAAGAAACTATTGTCAATCATTACAGCTTTGGCAATAACATCGTCTGTATTCACAGGCTTTGCAGTAACGGCAAGTGCCACGGAAACACCGATTGTTTCATATACGTTTGATGAAACATCAGATGCTGCTTGGAAAATCTCAGGAACTAATGCAGGCGTTTTTACCAATGAAATTGTATCTGATGATGCAAGTGCCGAAACAAAATGGGACAGCAAGTATTATAAAATTGCAACAACCAAGGCAGAAAGCGGCGGAAGAACGGCAAGCGTGAAAATTCCTGCCACAATACCGGGAGGAACTGATGTTGTAAAATTGGATTTTGACTGGTATTCAGGCAGCGGCGGTACAAATAACAGCAGCGATATGATTTTTTCAGAGATTCAAGCGAAAAAAGGATATATTCAAAATTTCTGATGTGGTATCATCTAAAGATATTGCATTTAACGGTACTGAATTGAAAAATTCAGAAGGTGCAGCACTTGCAAACTTCAAGTGGTATAAAGTTTCTGCGGTTTTGGACTTCGAAACACATACCGTTCTAAGCATAAGCTTTACCGAAAACGGACGACATCTCCGTCGGCAATTGTTAAATCTGAAAAGTTTATAGACCAATCTGCTTCAGACGTGGCAAATGTCGGAATTGTACTTAACAGAAAAACAAATATAACTGCGGATATGCGTCTTGATAACTTTACGGCAACTAGGCTTGTTGATGAGTACTATAAGGTTACTTTAACAGTCAAGGACAGTGCCGGAAATGCGGTTAAAGATGCAAATGTAACTTTGGACGGTCACAAATATGTGACAGATGCAACCGGTCAAATCGAAACAAAGCTTGCTAACGGCGAGTATAAATATACTGTTTCAAAGGCAGGTTATGAAGCTACTGTCGGAAAAGACGACGATGCAACCGGAACTGTAACGGTTAACGGAAATGCCGTAGCAACAAATATTACATATTCTCCGAAAAAGCTATGTTGCTGTACCTGATAAAGTTACAATATCAGGCGGACAATCTTGTATGGTAGCGCCGACTACAGCAGAATCGTTTACAAGTGCTGCATTTACTGTGGCTGTAACAGACCAAGAAGATGTTGCTATTGAAGATGCCGATATTAGTTGGACAATAGTACCTACAGGCAGGCAGTGAAACAGCTGACTCAAAGGTTACAATAGCAAACGGTGTCGTATCTGTAGCAAAAAAGGATTTGACGCAGGCGAAAACCATGTAAAGAAGTTTACAGTTACAGCAACTGCAACAAAAAATAATGAAAGCAAGAGCGCAACAACTGAAATAACTGTTTCTGATTATTTATTCTATGAATCAGGTGTCGGCGGTTCAAGTTATGGCGAAACAGAACATCATACAGTAGGTGGCGGTGACTATATAACAACCGGCTCAACAAAAAATTTGGAAAATACAATTACATTCCCTGAAAAAAATCGAATTTAAACCGGGAACAGCTCAATTGGTTTCATTTATGACAACAATGAATACTAAGGTTTACACATTCCAAAGAAGTGTAAAATTGGCTACAGCAGAAGGTACTGATTTGGTTACTTTGGATTATGTAAATTTGGACATCGGTACAAACGCAGCATGGAGTTCTACAACTTCTACATTGGGTACAACTTTAGGTTCTATTCCTGCTGTAGACAAATGGCAGAAAGTAACAGTGCTATTTAAGACTAATACTAACGGAGTGACTAAAGCTATTGCCACTGTAGGCGATACAGAAACCGATTTGGGAAAAAATCACGGGACAAGATTTAGGCGAAATTAAGTTGAAAGTCGGCGATTGCGGCGGCGGTACAGACAGATACGTTGCACTAAAAGATATTGCTGTTTCTCAAATCGATGTAACCGGCATGAGTATTGACGGTGCTACAGAATTTTCAACAGTAAAGGGACATACCGTAACAAAGGAATATTCTGTAGACGCAATGGTAGTTGATGACGGAGAAACATTCACTTGGGAAACAACAATTCCTGGTGCTACAATTACTCCTGACTCACAAAACTCACAAAAAGCTACACTGACAGTTCCGGGTACAACAGTAAACGGAGGAACAATAAAAGTAACAAGCAGTGAGGGTGCGGCAAAAAACAGCTACACTAAAAGTTAATGTTGAAAAAAGCTAAGGTTAAATCAGCTACAATAAACGGCAGTCAAACAATAGATAAATCAAATACTACATCAAAATACACAGTAACAAACGTAATCGACCAATTTAACAATGACATAACAGAGCTTGTAACACCTAAGTGGTCACTTTCAAACGTAGGTCATGCAGATGAAAAGGTTACATTCAATGTAACGGCAGAAGAAGCTAAAAACATAACAATTGTTAAAGCAAAGTATGACGAAGAAGGTGTATTAACTGGAGTTACAACAGAAAATAAAGCTTTGACAGAAGGTTCAAACGAAGTTGCGGTTACAGGCTTGGCAGGAACAAAAAGTTATGCTTTTGGGATTCATTAAAGAATATGAAGCCTATCAGCAATGAAGTAAAAACTATACCTTCAGCAAACGTAGAAACAGCTGAAATAGGTGCAGATACGGGTGATCTTGCAGTAAATGATAACGGTGACATAATTGTTGTAGCAACTATACTTGATTCAGCAATTGAATATCCGGAAGCGTTGGCGAATTTTCAAAGGTTGTTGAAAATCCTGAAGCAGGTGACATTGATGTTTCAGACATAGTAAAGCTACGGTGCAACTACTTATACAGTAACACTTGAAGACGGAACAACATTGGAAAAAGACAGCCGAAGATAATAAAATTACACTAACCGAGCATGATTTAAAGTCAACAGATAAGATTGAAATTGTACCTAATTATAAATTTAATTTGGGTAGCTCAACTGTTGACGGTTATGTAACAGCAAATGTAACAAAGAGCAACGGATACGGATTTACAAAAGAACCTACAGTTGTAACAAGTACAATTGAGGGTGCTAAACCGGTTCAAACAGATGGTGTTAATCTTAACACTAACCAATTTGAAGTAAACCTTCCTGACGGAAGATATGACATGACTTTCTCAAAAACCGAAACAGGGAAGAACTCATATCAGAGTAAACGGCTACTATGTAATTCCTGAAGCCGATTATACTGATGGTGACGGTTCAGACCCTATTACAGTGCCTGGAACATACACTCAAAAAGATGTTGTTGTTGAAGGTGGTATTGTTACGGTATCGGCAGATAACTGGGGCGGTTCATCAGTTATTTCATCTGTTGAAATAACAAAGAAATCTGACTTAGAGCCGAGAAAGACTCATATTTGGATTGCAGGTGACTCAACAGTTACAAATTACAGACCTACTCCTACAAAGGACAAGTGGGCAGCAGGTAAAAAGACGTACCGGTTGGGGTCAATTGTTCGAATACTATCTACAAGACAGTGTTATAGTTGACGATTACGCTCATTCAGGTGACTATGCGGTTAACTGGTACAATAATACATTCCCATCAGTTATTCAAAAGGCTCAAGCGGGTGACTATTTGTTTATCCAATTCGGTATAAACGACAGAGCAGATAAGAATAATTCTCCGGTATCAAAAATGGAAGAATATCTTGGCAAGATGGTAGATGAGTGCCGTGCAAAGGGTGTTATTCCGGTTCTTATAACTCCTGAAATCTGTATTTCTCAATACGGTTCGGTAGGAGAACACGAGAAGTCAACCGGTAGCGGTAATGCTGCATGGTTTAACGCTAATAAGACAGTCGCTGAAGATAAAGACGTATTGTTGATTGACCTTGCAGATTTGTCAGGTGAGCTTTGGAAGACATTGGGTAAGACATGGGTACAACATAACTATTTCTTGTACAATAACGAAACAAATGAAGAAGTTGATAATCAGCATATGTCATATCAAGGTGCTAAGCTTGTTGCACAACTTGTCGCTACAAACATTTATGACCAGATAGAAAATAATATAAAAAACAGGTAAAAATGAATCATTTAATGCTATTCCTGTAAATGCAAAGGCAGCAGCAGATATAACATATACTGACGCCGAAGACAACACAGAAAAGACAACATCAAGACAAGCGGTTCAATTCAGTTTGGATAAGTCAGCTGTCGCCTTGCAGGTTTTGAACAAGCAGAATAATGCAAATTAAAATACACACTCTACGGAGTGTGTATTTTTTACAAATTACCGCCGGTCAGTTAAAACTGTCGGCGGTAAATTTTTATGTATTCAATTTTTTATCGATTTCCCGTAATGTCAAAATTCTGCATAACTTCTTTACGTTTTTCGATTGCGTATTGAGTGTAGTATTTGTGGGTTACTTCGATGTTTTTGTGTCCCATAAGCTCGGCAACCATTTTTATATCAATGCCGTCAGCGATAAGATTACAGGCGAATGTACGTCTTAATGCGTGCGGACGTGCCTTGTCGGGGTCGTATATACCGACAGTCGCACAATATTTTTTTCAGTACCTTTTCAACACCTTGTGCGGTCATTCGTGTTCCGAGTCGGCTGATAAAAAGTGCGTCGTCTTTTTGCTTTTTCGTTTTCAACACGTTCCTGCATATATGTAAACAATTCGTTTTCCACTTGAACAGGCATAAATATTTTCCTTGTTCGTCACCGCCCTTACGGGTGACAACGAATGACGAAGTATCAAAGCACACGTCACGAATATCAAGGTTGATAAGTTCACTCACACGACAGCCCGTACCGAGATATGCGGTAAAAAGTGCAATATCACGTTTTTTTTCTGTTCTTGTATTCCGTAAGGTCACGACCTGTATAATATTTTTTCACCGTTATATATCACGTCAAGAAGGTTGACGGTTTCTTGTGATGTAAGCGGACGTTTCATTTTTTGATGCAGTTTTTTTAAAATCCAACTTATCCGTTACGTTTTGAGAAATCAAGTCGTTTTTGTAAAGATACGAAAACAGTCCGCGTATTCCCGAAAGTTTACGGTTTATGCCGTAAGCACTGTTGCGGCGGATTCGTTTAATGTGTTTGCCGTCAATCGAAACGGTGTCGGTTTCGTATTCTTTTTAGATATGCCGTAAAAGCGTTTAAATCACGGAGCGTAACTTTCTCCATATCAGCTACCGTGAAATCTTCTCAATTTTTTCTATATAACTGAAATTGAATTTTTGCAGATATTTCAAAAAAAAAAATGTTTTTATATCTATACTGTAACCGATTTGTGTATTAATGCTTTCACCGTTATACGCAATTTCGATATAGTCAAAAACAAAATCCGGCATACCCGAAAAAGAAAATTCATTAATTTTGAATGTTTGCTCATAATATATAACCTCTGATTTATCTCTAAAAAAATACTCAAAAATTACATCGCAAGATGTGATTTTTGGAGCCTCGGCAGGCTCTTTTTTTTATTATATAATTTATTTTAAGTCAATGCAAGTGCCTTTTTTTCAAAATGGTATTTACTATTTTTGAATTTTATAGTACAATAAAGATATATAGATATTTTGGATTATTTTGAATTGAAAGGAATGAATAGAGCGATGGTACTTAAAAAACAAGTGGTGATTTAGGCGAGGTAACCATTTCAAACAACGTTATTCTGAAATTGCGGGTGCGGTTGCGACAAAGTGTTACGGCGTTGTCGGAATGGCATCGAGAAATAAAAAAAAGACGGAATTGTGAATCTCCTAAAGGCTGACAGTATGACTAAAGGTATCAGCATAACAGTTGAAGAAGGCGGAGTTATCGTAGAAATACATCTTATCGTTGAGTACGGCATAAATATTAATACAATATGTAAAAAGTATTGTGAACAGAGTCAGATATACTATCGAAAATACAGTTGGAATTAAAGTGAACAGAATTAATGTTCGTGTTGAAGGTGTCCGTGTTGACTAAAACTGATTAGGGGTGATTAAAATTAATACGCTTAACGGAAACACATTTGCTCAAATGATTATAAGCGGAGCAAATAATTTATATAATAACAGAAAAACTGTTGATGAACTTAACGTTTTCCCGGTACCGGACGGCGATACAGGTACAAATATGTCGCTTACCGCAACGGCTATGGCGACTGAACTTTTGAAAAAAGGCGACACAACTCTTACAAAAAGCGGCTGATACAATGTCATTCGCAACTCTAAGAGGTGCAAGAGGTAACTCCGGTGTTATCCTGTCACAGTTTTTCAGAGGTATATCAAAGAGCCTTAAAGGCAAAACAGAATGTAATGCGGAAGAACTTGCAGTTGCTTTAAAAGACGGCTCGGATGCGGCATATAAGGCGGTAATGAAGCCGACAGAGGGGTACAATTCTTACTGTTTCGCGTGAAGTCGCAACAGGTGCACAGCTTGCCGCAAATACAAACGAAAACATTATTGACGTAATGGAGAGTGCCATTGAAAGAGGTAACAAGGCACTTCAAAAGACAACTCAAATGTTGCCGGCATTAAGACAGGCAGGCGTTGTTGACGCAGGTGGTCAAGGCTGGATGTTTGTGCTTGAGGGTGCACTGTCTTATCTAAAGAGCGGTAATGTTGTTGAAAGACAAGGCGAAGCACTTGAAACGCAGACTGCTCCTGTAAAGAAAAAGTCACAAGAGGCAATTAAGACAGAAGATATAAAGTTTTAAATATTGTACGGAATTTATCGTTGAGAAAAAGCAAAAGGTCTTAGCGTAAGTACGTTCAGAGATACTATTGCCCCAAAGGGTGACTGTATGCTTGTAATTGACGATGATGAAATCGTAAAGGTGCATATTCATACAAATCATCCGGGTTTTGTGCTTGAAGAGGCTATAAAACTCGGTGAAATGATTAATTTAAAAAATAGATAATATGAAGCATCAGCACAAGTCTATTATTGACGGAAGTAATGAACAGACTTCGGAAAATGCCGAAGTTAAAACAGCGGAAGTCAAGGCAGAGAAAAAGACTGAAAAGCCTAAAAAGCTCCTAAACCGAAAGCACCTGTTGAATTAAAGGATTACGGTTTTGTAGCGGTATGTATGGGTAAGGGGAATTACAAATATTCTTAAAGACCTTGGCGTTGACAGAGTTATTGAGGGCGGACAAACAATGAATCCGAGTACGGACGATATTTTGAAAGCCGTAAAACGTGTCAAGGCAAAGACGGTTTATGTGTTCCCGAACAATAAAAATATTATTATGGCCGCAAATCAAGCCGCAGAACTTGTTGAGGATAAGAAAATCGTTGTAATTCCGTCAAAGTCAGTTCCGCAGTGTATAAGCGCAATGGTGGAATTTAATGATAAAAAAGTCGGCAGAGGCTAATGAAAAAGGCTATGAATAAGGCTATCGGCAGAGTTACATCAGGTCAGCTTACTTATGCCGTTCGTGATACGGAAATCGACGGTATTGAAATTAAAAAAGATGATATTCTCGGAATGGTTGAGGGTAAAATCGTAACGGTAGGCAAGGATATTGATGATGTACTTAACCAGTAGTTTCACAGATGGTTGACGAAGATACTGAATTTTTGAACGTATATTACGGTAAGGAAATCAAGAAACCGCAGGCTGATGTGATGCTTAAAAGCACTTGAAACAAAGTATGCGGACGATGAAATCGAAGTTTCGTTTAAGAAAGGCGGTCAGCCGCTTTACTACTTTATTATTTCCGCAGAATAATATTATGGAGTTAGAATATGCCTAAGGATATAAGATATTTGAAAGGTGTCGGCGAGAAAAAGAGCCGAATTATTCGCAAAAAAGGAATAAAGACAGTCGAAGATTTACTTTACTATTTTCCGCGTTCTCACGAGGACCGAACGGAAAAAGAAAGATATTGCCGACTGTGTCGAGGGAGAAACGGTGTGCGTGAGCATTACCGTTTTTTCGCCTCGTCAGAGAAACAAGAGTAAGAAGGAATATGCTTATTTCAACAATGATTGTATCGGACGAATCGGGTGTTTTGAATGTGGTTTGGTACAATAACAGATATGTAAAAAATCAGTTTAAGACGGGCGATAAGTATGTTTATACGGCAAGGTAACTAAGAACAGAGGTAAACTTGAAATGGTGAACCCCTGTTTGTGAACAAGAGGGTAAAGAGAGAAGATTTACGGGTAAAAATAGTACCGCTTTATCCGCTTACAAGCGGACTGACGCAGAAAATTTTACAGTCGACAATGGAGCTTGCAATAAAGGAAGTCGGACGAATGGAGGAATATATTCCGTCCGATATAAGAGAAAAATATCACATTGCAGAGCTTAATTTTGCAATGAAAAACATACATTTTCCCGAAAACTTTGAAAGCTACAACATTGCAAGAGAACGATTTGTATTTGAAGAACTGCTTGTGCTTCAGCTTGCGTTAAGCGGAAGAAAGGATATAAATACATCGCAGGACGGTATTGTGTTTGAAGATATAAATTGTGTGCGTGAATTTACGGATAATCTGCCGTTTTCGCTTACAAACGCACAAAAAGAAAACGCTGAATGAAATTTTGAAGGATTGCAAGAGCGGTAAGATGATGAACAGACTTGTTCAAGGTGATGTCGGCAGCGGTAAAAAAACGGCTGTTGCGGCGGCGGCAATTTATACCGCCGTAAAAACGGTCATCAAGCCGCAATGATGGCACCGACTGAAATTCTTGCAACTCAGCAATGCAGAAACGTTGGCTGAATTTTTCAAGGGTACGGGTATAACGGTGGTAATGCTTACCGGAAGTATGCGAGCTGCGGAAAAAAGACGTGCATATGACTTGATTGCGACAGGCATCGCAGACGTTGTTGTCGGAACTCACGCCATAATTCAAGACGCGGTGGAGTTTTATGACCTTGCATTTGTGGTTGCCGACGAACAACACAGATTTGGCGTTGAACAAAGGGCAAAAAACTTGCGGCAAAGGGAAATAATCCGCATATGCTTATTATGTCGGCAACGCCGATACCGCGAACACTTGCACTTATTTTGTACGGCGATTTGGATATATCGGTTATTGATGAATTACCGCCGGGAAGAAAGCCCGTTAAGACGTACGCAGTCGGTGAAAGTATGCGAAAACGCATTTTTTGCATTTTTACAAAAAAAAACGTAAGTGCAGGTATGCAGGCGTACGTTGTATGTCCGTTGATTGAGGAAACGGAACGAGCGACTTGCAAAAATGCCGAAATGCTTGCGGAAAAGTTGCAGGCAATATTTCCCGAGTTCAAAAAATCGGTCTTATGCACGGAAAAATGAAAGCAAAGCTGAAAGAGGAAGTAATGGACGAGTTTGTGCGCGGAGAGATTAACATACTTGTATCGACAACGGTAATTGAAGTCGGCGTAAACGTACCGAACGCAAATATTATGGTTATCGAAAATGCCGAACGATTCGGACTGTCGCAACTTCATCAGCTTAGAGGACGTGTCGGACGCGGCAACGCACAGGCATTTTGCATATTATTTGCACACGGTAAAAATGAAGTGACAAAAAACGTATGGAAACTATGTGTATTTCAAACGACGGTTTTTATATAAGTGAACAGGATTTGAAACTTCGCGGACCGGTGATTTTTTTCGGTACACGTCAACATGGTTTGCCTGAAATGAGAATTGCTAATCTGTTTGAGGACAGAGATATTCTTGCTATGTCGCAGGAGGCGGCGAAAAAAGATTATGGCAGAGGACAGACATTTGAGTCCGAAAAGTACAGCGGACTTCGTAAACGTGCCGAAAGTATAATCAGTGACGACATTGTTATGAATTAGTAAAAAATTGTATGTTTATATTTTCGTATTTACATAAATTATGAATGAGTTAATTACTCACTTAAATATTTTATGTAAAGGAGAAATAATCATGTCAAAGAAAAAGCAAAACAGCAGGATTGGAACAATTCAAAATGGAAGCGGCAAGAGAAGTAGGCGTAACACTGGGTCAAGGCTATAACGGTGAACTTACAGCAAAGCAAGCCGGCAGTGTAGGCGGTCAGATGGTTAAAAAGATGATTGAAAGCTACGAAAATCAAATGAAATAAACTAATTGGGAGATACAACAGATGTATCTCCCTTTTTTAATTCATATTTTTTGGCGTCATACCTGTTTTTTTGACGTACTGTCTGTAAAAATGCGAGTAATTATTAAAACCGGCATTGGTGCTTGCCTCAAGGAGTGACTCTGACCTTGCGTATGCAGTTCGCGTACAAGAAGTATGCGTTTATGATTGATATATTGACTTAGTGTGTATCCCGTATTTTTCTTGAACAGCTTACACAGGTGGTATTTATTTATAAAGAATTTTTCGGAAAGGAAGTCAAGTGTTATTGTTTCGGAAAGGTGTTCGTTTATGTACATAATTATGTCGCTTATTCGTTTGTCTTTTGATTTTGACGGTGAGATTGCCGATTTTGAAGTATTCAAAAGATAGAGAAATTCTATAATGACACCGTTTGCGGCGGTGAGTGAGCCGTTATGGATATACACGCTTATGCGGTTTATCGGGTTTAGCAAATCGTCCTTTACAATGTCGGACGGTATTAGGTTGCCCGTACCCGGCGGACGGTTTATGAAAATATCTTCAAATTCTTCACAACGGTTTTGCTTGAAATATTCTGTCGACAGATACAAAATAATCTCTCATACGGCTTCGCACTCAAACAACGTATATGGTGCATTTCAAAACGGACGCGTTATGAGCATATCGTAAGGCTTTAATTTGTACACATTTCCCTCTGCGTAAAATTCAGAATCACCGCTTAGAAACAGCACTATTTCATATACATCATCGTGATTGTGAAGCTTGAAATCATTGTTGTCGGGTACTTCATCGTAGCAGTGAGTCAAACCGAAATACATATTCGGAAATATCTTTACTGTTTTCTCTGTCATATCAATCAGCCTTTCCGCTCAAAGTATATTTTTATTATATCAGACAATGCCAAGATAATCAATGTTTTAACCAATATATTAGATGAAAATATGATTAAATTGCTGTAATGTATAATTAGATTTTATGAAAAAGGAGCAAAAATCAATGAGCTTTTTGTTTAACTTGAATACGAAGGTACATACCGAAACGGAAACAAAGCCTGTTATGAATGCGATTAATATTTTAAAGCGTGATATGGCAAAGGTTTTTCGGTGCAAGTGATGAAAACGGAAATGATATTCATTTAAAAAAAGACGATACATTAGATGAGGAAAGTTATAAAATTGATATAGCAGAAAATATCGTGATAAGTGCGGCGGACGATTTGGGGTTTGTGTATGCACTTTTGAAAACAAGTGAAAAATATCTTGATATTAAGCCGTTTTGGTTTTGGCTTGACCAAAAATCGAAAAAGAAAGACAGTGTTAGAATAGAAAAATGCGAAATTAATTCACCGAAACCAAAGGTAAAATATCGCGGTTGGTTTTTCAATGATGAAGTGCTTATGATGAAATGGAAAATCAACGGTGACAAAAAAGAGCCTTGGAGAATGGCTTTTGAAACGCTTTTGCGTTGTGGCGGAAATATGACAATTCCGGGTACTGACAAAAAAATTCAAGACTGAACAGACAAATGGCGGCGGATATGGGATTATGGATTACTCATCACCATGCAGAACCTTTGGGTGCGGAGATTTTTTGCAAGAGCATATCCGGGCGTTGAGGCGAATTTTATGGAAAAAGTCGGAGCTTTTTTATAAACTTTGGGAAGACGCGGTAATTGAACAGAAAGACTGCAATGTGGTTTGGAATTTGTGCTTTAGAGGACAGGGTGACTGCCCATTTTGGAGTAGCGACACGAGCGGTCAATTTGACACTCCGCAAAAACGAGGTAAGCTGATAAGCAATATTATAAAAAAGCAATGCGATATTGTTAAGAAATACGTCAAAAATCCTGTTTTTTTGTACCAACCTGTACGGCGAAATAATGGAACTTTACAAGGACGGTTATATAGAGCTTGACGACGGTATTATCAAGGTTAAAGCCGATAACGGTTACGGTAAAATGGTTACAAGACGACGTGACAATCATGCGGCACGAGTGTCGTCAATGCCTGTTAAAGACGGCGGCAGACAGGGTATTTATTATCATGTTTCGTTTACGATTTGCAAGCCGCAAACCACATAACAATGCTTCCGAATACGGTTGATTTTTGTGAACAGAGAATTATCGGACGTACTTGAAAACGGCGGCGATGATTTTTGGGTTATCAACTGTTCAAATGTCAGACCGCATACATATTATCTTGACGCGGTGAGAAAAAGTGGTTCGGTGAAGATATATCGGACGAAAGTCACAGCAAAGGAATTTGCGGACGATTATTTTAATTCGGCTTATGACGTATCAAAATGCCTTGCGGAATATCCGAAGTCAACGATTAAATTCGGTAAAAATGAAGATGAACACGCAGGTGAACAGTTTTTATACCGAGAATGTGCGTATTATTGCGAATAAGTTTGTGAAGGACGATAAAAACAGTATTGCTCCGCTTAATTGGCTTGTCGGAAAAGGCGGGTTTTACAGTCAGGTGAGAGATTACAAAGTTATATGCGAAAGTGGTATTGACAAGATAAATTCATATTACGAAATGTGCAAAAAAGACGAGTGAAAAACTAAGCGGAAACGAGAAACAGCTTTTTGACGAAACTGTATTGTTACAGTCGAAAATTCATTATTATTGTGCAAACGGTGTAATAAAATTTTGCAACGGTATAGAGGTATTTGAAAAGGAAAATTACAAAGAAGCATTTTTGCTTTGCGGTGACAGTGCGGTTTTTATTTGACAAGGCGAATGAGGAAATGCGTAACAGTGAAAACGGAGTTTGGCAAGGCTTTTATCATAACGATTGTTTGGCGGATATTAAGCATACCGCGTATATGGCAAGAAAGGTAATGGGGGTTATCAGAGAGTTCGGCGATAATATCAGACATGACAAATGGTATCGCGAAACGATGTATGCGCCCGAGGACAGAGAGAGGTTATGCTGTTATTGGTATTGGATAATCATATGACAGACGAAGAACTATATAAAAGCGATGCAAGAGTAAAATTGCCCACAGCACAATTTTTTTCGCTTGGGGCAGTATATACACATACGGCACCGCAAGCTTTAAAATCGCACTGTGAACAATTTGTAGAAAGAGGGGAAAATAATGATATTTGGTGTAGACTATTATCCCGAACATTGGAACAGAGATGAGTGGGAAAGTCAAGCTAAACTTATGCAAAAAGGGCGGTTTTAACACTGTAAGAATGGGTGAATTTGCGTGGAAACTTTTTTGAGAAAAAAAAGAGGGTGAATTTGATTTTTCATTCCTTGATGACGCAATAGAGATACTTGCAGAATACGGTATAAAAACCATACTCGGAACACCGACTGCCGCACCGCCGAAGTGGCTTGCGGATAAATATGACATCGTGTAGAGGGACAAATACGGCAGAAAAAAGGATTGGGGTTCAAGACGTGAAGGCTGCGGAAACAATCCGAGCTACATAGAAAAGTCGAAAATTATAACTGAAAAAATGGCTGAACATTACAAGGACAATCAAACGTCATAGCATGGCAGATTGACAATGAGTTCGGCTGTCACGGAAGTACAAGATGTTATTGCGAGCATTTTCGAAAGGCTTTTTGCAAAATGGCTTGAGGAAAGGTATCAGACAATAGAAAATCTAAACGAAAAATGGGGGGAGCGTATTCTGGAGTTTAAACTATGATTCTTTTGACGATATAATACTTCCGAAATATAATTCGTGCGAGGGTACATACGGCGATTTGTGGTCGCACAATCCCGCACTTGACTTGGAATTCAGACGTTTTTCTTCTGACACTTGGGTGAATTATCAGAAAATGCAGATTGATATTTTGAGAAAATATACCGATAATCCGATAACGCATAATTTAATGGGACATTTTTCGGATATAAACGCGTATGATTTGTCAAAAGATCTTGATTTTGTATCGTGGGACAATTATCCCGACAATCAATGGGGAACGTCCGAATATGAATATGTGTCTATGGCACACGAAAATATGCGTGGTGCGAAGAACAAAAACTTTGTTGTAATGGAGGGACAGGCAGGTCCTGCCGGTTGGGATATTTTAGGCTCAACGCCACGTCCCAATCAACTTAGATTATGGACATATCAGGCAATCGCACACGGCTGCGAGGGGCGTTGTGTATTTTCAGATTCAGAACGGCTCTTTTTCGGTATGGAACAATATTGGTACGGTGTACTTGACCATGACGGTGTGCCGAGAAGACGTTTTTATGAAATTCAAAAGACAGGTCACGAACTTCAAAAAACTTGAAAAATATATTGTCGGCTCAAAAAATAAGTATGATGCATTGCTTGTGAAGTCGTACGACAATGTATGGGGACATGATATAAAACGTCACGCACAAAACTATAATTATGAAAATCACTTGTATTCATTTTACAAGGCAAATTGTGATTTGAACATAAATACAGCCGTTTCAAACGGCAAATATGAAGATTATAAAATTGTGTATATGCCTGCGTACAACATAGTCACAGACGCAGAGACGGAAAAAATAAAGGAATACGTCAAAAACGGCGGTACACTTGTTTTGACGTTTAGGAGCGGTACGCGTGATGAATATAACAGAGTAAGACCTATGGCACTGCCGGGAGTGTTCAAGAAAATTGCGGGCATTGAGGCGGTTGAATTTGACTCGCTGAGAAAACCTGTAAAAAAATATACGGCGAAGTAAGCGGAAGTGCGGAAATATGGTGTGATATAATAAAACCGGATACCGCAAAAACCATATGCACATACGGAAGTGAATACTACAAGGGCGAAAGTGCAGTGACAGTAAACAAATACGGCAAGGGCAGAGTTTATTATGTAGGCTGTGATTTGGACAATGACGCAATGAAAAGAGCTTGTAAGAATTATAGCAAAGTCGGCGAATGTGGAAACGGTTGATACACCGAACGGTGTGGAGGTTGTTAAAGCAAGATGACTGCATAATTATTTTAAATCACAATGAAAATGAAGTTGATACAAACATTAAAGGAGTGTCGCTGTTTGACGGTTCGGAATTTGACGGAGTATTGGACGGCTACGGAGTACAATTTTTGGAGGGCAGTATATGATATACAAATTTAAAGAATTTAAAGATGAACCGCTTTTGATAAATCATTTGAATATGGGCGGTAAAAATCCGAAAGGTGAAGAAATTAATGTCACAAGCAGATATTTCACACGAAACGGAAAACCTTGGATAGGCGTTATGGGCGAGTTCCATTTTCGAGGTACAGCAGAGAGAATTGGCACAGAGAACTTGCAAAAATGAAAGCCGGCGGTATAACTATTGTTTCAACGTATCTGTTTTGGATATACCACGAAGAAATTGAGGGTAAAATGGATTTTGGCGGCGACAATGACATCAGAGCGTTTATCGAAGAATGTAAAGATGTCGGCTTGGACGTTGTAATTCGTATAGGCCCCCTTGGGCGCACGGCGAGTGCAGAAACGGCGCTTTCCCCGATTGGCTTTTTGAAAAAGGATTATAAACTTCGTGACAACAACGAAGAATATCTGGCGGTTGTTAAGAAGTGGTATCAGAGCATATATAACGAAGTGAAAGGACTGTTCTACAAGGACGGCGGAAACATAATTGCGGTACAGATTGAAAATGAATTTGTCGACAATGCCGGAGCATTTGGCAAAACTTAAAGAAATAGCCGTAGAATGTGGATTTATTGCACCTATATACACAGTTACAGGCTGGAACAGTGCATCGGGTGCGAAAAATTCCCGTTGATGAGGTTGTGCCTGTATTCGGCGGTTATTGGAGGCACCGTGGGAAAATCATATGAACAGACTGTCGCCGTCACCGCACTATTTCTTTAACAGAATGAGAAACGATTCCGCAATCGGAACGGACCTTATCGCAAAAACTCAAGTGACGGCTGGCAGCTGCCGTATGAGCGTTATCCGTTCGCAACGTGTGAGCTTGGCGGTATAGAGGTTACACATCACCGCAGACCGATTATAAAGCCTATGGATATATATGCGGTGTCGCTTGTAAAAAGCTCGGTGACGGAAACAATCTTGTCGGCTATTATATGTATCACGGCGGTACGAACAAAATAGGCGAACTGTCAACTTTTAACGAAACAAAGGCGACAGGCTATCCGAATGATTATCCGATACTTTCGTATGATTTTCAAGCACCGTTGTCGGAGTACGGAGAGGTCAGAGAACAGTACGGATTGCTTAATATGCTGCATATGTTTGTAAACGATTTCGGCGAAGAATTTGCACCGATGATTGCGGTTGATTCTGCAAATTCGGTGGCGGCAGACGATACAAATTCTTTGCGTTACGGTATGAGAACGAACGGCAAAAGTGGGTTTGTGTTTGTAAATCATTATCAGAGATTGACAGAACTTTTGCAGATATTGAAAATGCGGTGATAAGTGCGGGAAATGTTGAGTTTACGCCGATTGACGTAAAGGGAGAAGTGAGTTTCTTTATGCCGTTTAATATGAAAATGGGCGACAGTGTGCTTGAATATGCGACAGCACAGCCGTTATGCAAGTGCGATGATACATATTTCTTTGCGGAAATACCGAATATCAAAGCGGAATACAAATTCAGCAAAGGCAGTGCAAATATTGTTACAGTGCCGTTTGAAAATGCTAAAGTATATCTGCGTAAATTAAACGGAACGGTGTATATTGGCGGAGGTTGTAATTTGTATGAGGAAAACGGACAAATACACTCTGTTGAGGACGGCGAATATATTTGTCAAAAATGGAACGGCAGTGAATTTGAAACACTTAAAAATCGGTCAGTCGGCAAAGCAATCAAATGTTGAAATCACAGGTGTGGAAAATGCACCGTTTGAGCCGAAGTATAAAAAGAAAATTGTGCATTGGCGGAGAAAAGAGAACGACATGGAAGAAAATCAATGTTGACGGCGGATACGGATTTGCCGAGATTGACTATGTCGGTGACGTGGCGCAAATTTATGCGGACGGTGAACTTGTTGCAGATGATTACTATTATGGCAAGACGTGGCGGCGAGTGCCTTGTAAATTGCTTTACGGCAAAGAATGTTATATGGTAATATCGGAAATGAAAGACGATTTTTATAAGGAATTTTAACAGGAGAGATAAAATGGAAATGACATTACGTTGGTACGGTTCAGAATTTGATACCGTAACGTTAAAGCAAATACGACAAATACCGGGCGTTACGGGCGTTATAACAACACTTTACGATACCGCACCGGGTGAAGTATGGAGCAGAGAAAGAATTAAAGAAATGAAAGATGAAGTCGAAAAAAAGCGGACTTCATATAAGCGGAATTGAAAGCGTAAATGTTCATGACGCAATTAAAGTCGGAACATCGGACAGAGATAAGTACATAGACAATTATATTGAAACTCTTGAAAATCTCGGAAAAGAGGACATTCATCTTGTGTGCTATAACTTTATGCCAGTATTCGACTGGACAAGAAGTGAGCTTGCAAGAAAACGTCCGGACGGTTCAACCGTGCTTGCATACAATCAAGATGATATTGACAAAATCGTTCCCGAGAAGATGTTTGAATCTATTTCAAAGGATATGAACGGCACTGTTATGCCGGGTTGGGAACCTGAGAGAATGGAAAAAGTAAAAGAGCTTTTTTGAAATGTATAAGGATGTTGACGATGAAAAGCTTTTTTGAAAATTTGAAGTATTTTCTTGAAAGAATAATGCCTGTATGTAATAAGTACGATATAAAAATGGCAATTCACCCCGATGACCCAGCTTGGAGCGTTTTCGGTTTGCCGAGAATTATCATTAATAAGCAGAATATACTTCGTATGATGAAAATGGTTGACGATGTGCATAACGGCGTTACTTTCTGTTCCGGTTCGTATGGAACAAACCTTGAAAACGATTTGCCCGATATGATTCGTTCATTAAAGGGAAGAATACATTTTGCGCACGTCAGAAATCTTAAATTTAATTCACCGACCGATTTTGAGGAGGCGGCACACTTGTCATCCGACGGTTCGTTTGATATGTACGAAATAATGAAAGCACTTTACGAAATCGGATTTGACGGTCCTATCCGTCCCGACCACGGAAGAATGATATGGGACGAAGTGGCTATGCCGGGTTACGGACTTTACGACAGAGCGTTGGGTGCGACATATCTAAACGGTTTGTGGGAGGCTATTGAAAAAAAGTTCAAAAATAACAAAAGTGAGGCTATAATAGCCCCACTTTTATTTTTCTTCATAGTCATTATTGATAAAACCTGAAATTTTGTCGATTGTTCTGATTGGTGCGTCTTGTGCGGTACCCCATTCCATATCTTTGTTGCGATAGTCGAATTTAAGTGTGAATTTATGTATATCCTGCTGTATTCTTGAAAGTTCAGTCTCTTGCTTTTCAAACAGGCAGGCAAGGAATTGAGCTGCTTGTGAGTCTTTAATGATTTCGGCACTGTATCAACAAGCAATTTCATATGCTTTAAGCATACACCTTTTTGATTTATTGAATTTTTCTTTAAACTTTTCGTCATTTGCCCACATATACAAAAAGCACATCGGCATATCTTTCCATAGTGTGATTGATTTTATCACACACAACAGCAGTCCGATATACCGTCAAGTTTTTCGGAAAGTGCTTTTGCAAAATCGGCCGAGCCTGTTTTCTTAAAAAGACCGCCTTTTTGATTTTTTAAAGCCGACGCGGATTTTTTCAGCGTATCAAACTTTTTGCGTATTTCCTCTAAATGTGTGTCAAGCACAAGCGACAGTGCAAGTTTGTTTGACATACCGAAAAGCATTGAATAGTGATGGTTGCAAAATCCTTTTTCGTTTGATTCCATACGAAATTCAGGCTCCATCATTGCCGCACCGAGTGTGTAGTCAAAGCGTTTTTCTTTTTCAAGTTTTTTCTCAAGTTCACAAAGCGGACATTCGCAGTCTGTATCGTAAACTTCATTTACCGGTATTGTATAAATTTGTTCTTTCATAAGTAATAAAGCTGCCTTTTCAAATAGCTATATTGCAGACAAAACCACTGTGGTTTTGTCTGCAATGTTTTTTTGAGTGTGAGGTGCAACCTCACTGAAAATCATTTCCGGCGACCTGTGCGGCAGAAATGGCTTAAAATCTAAAGTTTCGACTTTGGAGGAACTTTTGTGATTTTTTTTCTCTGAAAACACTCAAAATTACATCTGTGATGTGATTTTTTGGAGCTGTCGGCATTTTGTCGACAGACTCGGTTATATGGTTATTATAACACCTAAAAAGACTGCCTTTCAAGGACAAAAACGAAAGTTGTATTCTGCAAATTCAAAAAAGGTTATGATTTATTTGTGCAAAACGTCACATTTTTAACGAAAAAAGTAACGTATTTCTGATAGTAAATGATAAAAAAAAATAAAAAAATCATTATAAATTCTTTAAAAAAAAAAAAAATATGTTATAATATATTCGTAAGTAAAATAGAAAACAATGTTACAAAATAACACTGTATAAAATTAAAAAAATGTATTGGAGGATTTTTACCATGACAGAAAACAAGACAGTTCTTGCATGGCTTGAAGAAATGAAAGCTATGTGTCAACCTGACAATGTTGTTTGATTGACGGAAGTGAAGAACAGCTTGAGGCTCTAAGAGCAGAGGCTGTTGAGGAAACAGGTGAAATGATTAAACTAAATCAAGAAAAGCTTCCTGGATGTTACTATCACAGAACAGCTGAAAACGACGTTGCCCGTGTAGAAGACAGAACATTCATCTGTACTCCTACGGAAGAAGAAGCCGGCCCAATCAATAACTGGATGGCTCCTGACGAAATGTATGCAAAGCTAAAAGAAACTATATACAGGTTCAATGAAGGGCAGAACAATGTACGTTATCCCCTACTCAATGGGACCTATAGGTTCACCTTTCTCAAAGATCGGTATCGAGCTTTCAGACAGTATCTATGTTGTACTTAATATGGCTATTATGACAAGAATCGGTCAAAAGGTTCTTGATCAACTTGGAAATGACGAAAACGCTGAATTCATCAAGTGTCTACACGCTAAGAAAGACGTAAATCCTGATGACAGATACATCGTTCAATTCCCACAGGATAACACAATTTGGTCAATCAACTCGGCTTACGGCGGTAACGTTCTTCTTGGTAAGAAAGTGCTTCGCTCTAAGAATTGCATCATATCTTGGTAAGAACCAAGGTTGGATGGCTGAGCATATGCTTAATTCTTGGTCTTGAAAATCCTCGAGGCGAAGTTAAGTATATCTGTGCTGCATTCCCATCAGCTTGCGGTAAGACAAATCTTGCAATGCTTATTCCACCGGAATACCTAAAGAACCAAAGGTTACAAAGTATGGACAGTCGGCGATGATATTTCATGGCTAAACATCGGTCCTGACGGCAGACTATATGCTATCAACCCTGAAGCAGGTTTCTTCGGTGTTGCTCCTGGTACATCAGTAAAGACAAACTTCAATGCTCTTGAATCAACAAAGAAGAACACAATCTTCACAAACGTTGCTCTTAACAATGCAGACAATACAGTTTGGTGGGAAGGTCTTGACAAGAATCCTCCTGTTGATGCAACAGAATGGAAGGGTTCAAGGTTAACGGTCCTGAATACTCTGCAGCAGGTAACAATCTTGCTCACCTAACTCAAGATTTACAGCTCCGGCTATCAACTGCCCATGTATCTCATCTGAATTCGAAAACCCACAGGGCGTTCCTGTAGAGGCTATTGTATTCGGTGGCAGACGTGCTAAGTGTGCTCCGCTTGTATATCAATCAAGAGATTGGCAGCACGGTACATTCGTTGGTGCTACAATGGCATCAGAAACAACAGCAGCTGCTGCAGGTGCAGTAGGTGTTGTTAGACGTGACCCAATGGCTATGACACCGTTCGTAGGCTACAATATGGCTACTTACTGGGGTCACTGGCTTGAAATGGGTAAGAAGCTTGGCGACAAAGCTCCGAAAATCTTCCACGTTAACTGGTTCAGAAAAAGATGACGAAGGACACTTCATCTGGCCGGGATTCGGTGACAATATGCGTGTACTTCTTTGGATTCTTAACAGATGTGCAGGTAAGGTTGACGCTGTTGAAAGCGAAATCGGTTACCTACCAAAGCCTGAAGATATCGACCTAACAGGTCTTTGAAGACGAAAATGTTGATATTAACGGTCTTCTTACAATCGATAAGCAGGTATGGCTTTGAAGACGTTGCAAATATCGAAGAATATTTTGCACAGTTCGGCGATTTACTTCCACAGGAAATGGCTGACGAACTTGCTAAGTTAAAGGCTAACCTTTCTAAGTAATTTTAATTACAGTGTATTAAGAATTTAAAAGCAGACAAAATCCTTATGGTTTTTGTCTGCTTTTTTTTTGACATTTATAGATACATAGTTTAAAATGTAAGTGTATAATATATACAGATTATTTATATACCATAGGAGAAAATATGAATAAAAAAGGTGTAATTATCGGTGTTATAATAGCGGTAATCGTAATTATAGCGGTAAGCATTATAGGAAGTTACAACGGACTTATAAGTTTAGAAGAATCGGCCAACACGGCATATGCCGATATACAGGTTCAACTTCAAAGACGTATGGATCTTGTACCGAACCTTGTTAATACGGTAAAGGGATATGCGGCGCACGAAACAGAAGTGTTTACTGCAGTTTCGGATGCTCGTGCAAAACTTGCCGGTGCGGGAACGGTTGAGGAGGCAAGTGAGGCAAATGAAGAACTTTCATCGGCACTTAGCAGATTGATTGCAATTTCGGAATCATATCCGGAATTAAAGTCAAACGAAAACTTCTTGTCACTTCAAGATGAACTTGCAGGTACGGAAAATCGCATAGGTGTTGCAAGAAAGGATTATAATGACGCCGTTCAAAAATATAACGTAAAAAATACGTTCATTCCCTACAAACATATTTGCAAATATGCTTGGTTTTGAAAAAGAAACAGCAGTTTGAGGCAGACAGTGCGGCACAATCTGCTCCTTCTGTAAGTTTTGATTGATATGAGTAGGGGGGAAGATACGTTTCGCGGCATTAATTTCCGCAATGTTTGTTTTATTTATAAATATTTCTGCGTTTGCGAAGGTTGATATACCGAATCATACGGATAGATTTTTTATAAATGACTATGCGAATGTTATTGACAGTGAAACAGAGGATTATATATTTGAAAAAGGTAAGGCGTACAATGCTAACGGCGGACCGCAAAAGTTGTTGTTTTGACAATGGAAAGTATAGACGGAAACGACCTTGAAGACTTTTCGATTGAAACGGCGAGAAAATGGGGGATTGGCGATAAAGACGCGGATAACGGAGTTCTTATTCTCCCTTGTTATGGATAGTCGTGATATTCGTATCGAAGTCGGTTACGGACTTGAGGGCGTTTTAAATGACGGTAAGTGCGGTCGATTTATCAGAAATGCAACAGATTCTTTGTCGGCAGGTGATTACAGCGAGGGTATTAAGCAGATTTATGATTCGGTAATCGGCGAACTCGAAGACCCGACACCCGATGAAGAAGATGATGATGACACTATGGTTGAAATAATGACATATGTAGTGTTTTTCATAGTTTTAGCGATTGTGGTATTTATCACTAATATCAAAGGACGTGGCGGACGTGGCGGACACATGGCGGCTATCGTAGCGGCGGCGGTTACTATGGCGGCGGATTTTCCGGCGGAAGCAGCAGCGGAGGAGGCGGATTCTCCGGCGGCGGCGGAAGTTTCGGCGGCGGCGGTGCCAGCGGTAAATTTTAATATTGAATCAGATGTCGAGAAATTGTTCGGATTTTGTGAAAATGAACTCATCGGCGTACGTTGGTACGTTAGAGTTTATTTTTCGCAAAAAGTGCGCACAGGCAAGCCGTATATCGAAGATAGGCTTGCCTGTTATTTGTTATAGCTATAAATTAAGTTGTAAATATAAAAAATAATGCTTTGCACGCTCCGGACAATTTGTCGACAGTCTGAAAGGGTGTTAATATAACACCATTTTGTGTTAATTAAAAAATCAAAAAAAATTTTTTTAATTTAATGCAACCTTTTTGGTGTGCTGAAAAGTATTATATATGAAAGGAAAAATAATCCGATAAATTTAAAAAAAGGAGGAAAAAGTTATGAAAAAATTATTAGCGGTAGCGTCAGCGTTGGTCTCTTACTGTATCGGCAGTATCACCGGCAGTTTTAGCCGCTGAAACGTTAGCCACACAGCAAACAGAAACATCTGCAAGAGAGAATATGCAGAAAATATTGGAAAGCGTTAAACAGAGAGTTGAAATTCCGAGTGAGTGCAGTGAATTTTCGAGCAGAACAGAGGAACAGTACGGCGAAAAAAAATTTATAACTTTACATGGAATGAAAAAGACGGAAACAAGAGTGTTAATATAACTTGTACGGCAGACGGAGTTATAACCAACTATTCAATTCTCGGTTTTAAATCTGATGATAAAAATAACACACCGAATTTACCGAAAATTAGCGAAAGTGATGCAAAAAGACGGCGGAAAACTTCTTAAAACAAATTAATCCCGATTTTCCATATGAAATAAAAAATTTATGGAAGCAACGGCAGTATTTTTTGGTAACGGATATACATTCTATATTAAAACTTATGTAAACGGTGTATTGTTCACGAACGGAAACGGCTCGGTTAATATTGACGGTACAGACGGATATGTAATGGGTTTTGATTTGGGCTATATACAAGCGGATTTTCCGTCAATCAATAATGCGATAAGCGTTGATGAGGCAAAAAGCGTACAGTGATAAACTCGGACTTGAGTTGGTTTATCGTACATATGTTGACGAGGACGGTAACGTGTTAGCTTATCCTGTATACACACAGGAATACGACTACGACAAATACATTAATGCACTTACGGGTGATGCGGTTGATGTTACAAATTACAGATATTTCATCGGCAACAAATCTGAAAGTGCAAATGATGCAGCAGCAGACGGCGGACTTACCGAACAGGAAATAAAAGAGCTTGACAATATAGAGGGACTTATTTCAAGAACCGCTTTGGAAAATAAATTAAAGTCGAACAAGCTTTTGTCAATCCCCTAAGAATATAAATACAGACAGCATTTCTTTTTATATAAAAATTATGACGATGAATATACATATGCTGTATCAATGTCAAATGACAAGTGCAACATATATACGTCTGTTGATGCTAAAACAGGTGAAATAAAGTATTATTCACGTTGGGGAGAAGATGACAGTGAGGTAAAAAATAATGATGATTCGGCTTTAAATACACTTGCAGGAGATAAGGCAAAAAGAATACAAATATGATGAAAATTCACATCAGTATATCAGATATGTCAACGGTATTAAGGTAACAGGCGACTATGCCAACGTGACAACAAACAACGGCGTACTTACTGATTTCAGGATGAATTATACCGACACCGAATTTCCGTCAATCGAAAATGCAATGAGCAAGGAAGATGCTGAAAATATTTTGTTTGACGCAAAAGATTACAGCATTGTATATATGCAGAATTATACTGACAACACAAGAGATTATCCCTGTATACACAATAGATACAGAAAATATCAATCCGTTTACAGGTAAGTTTGTTGACTATCAAAACAAAGAAATTACGGAGGATGCAAGCAGGTAAACTTGAATATTCGGATATAGACGGTCACTATGCCGAAAAGTATATCAAAGAGCTTGCTTATTACGGAATAGGCTTTGAGGGCGGTGAATTTAAGCCTGACGAAAAGATTACTCAAAAGGATTTTCTTGCACTTTTGATGAGTATAAACGGTAACGATATAATCGTATTGAAAAACAATTTGGAACAGGCAAATTGGGTGTACAGAAATTCAACACAAAACAGTATTATTTCGGAAGATGAACGTGATGACGAAGCGGCAGTAACTCGTGAGGAGGCTGCTGTGTATATGATTCGTGCAATCGGTGCTGAAAAATTACGCGAAATATAACGATATTTACGTTACACCGTTCAATGATGTTACGGAAAATAAGGGATATATCGCATTGCTTTCGGCTATGGGCGTGTTAAGCGGTGACGGTAACGGTAATTTCAATCCAAACCGTGAAATGACAAGAGCGGAAAGTATAATTATGATTTATAATTATTTAACCAGATAAAAAAATAAGAAGTGGCAAAAATATTTTTTGCCACTTCTTTAGTTATAATTTCTATTTGCTATTTTGATGACGGTGTCGGAAGATACGGGATAATTTTATTTGCAAATTCAGCCATATTCATTGTTTGTAAATATACCTTACCCGGACCGGTAAGAGTTGTAAGGAACAGTCCTTCACCGCCGAACAACATATTTTTAAAGCCCTTTACTGTTTCAACGTCATATTTGACGGTTGATTCAAAAATCGCAACACTGCCTGTATCGACTTTAAGTTTTTCGCCTGCAGCAAGGTCGATTTCTTTAACTGAACCGTCAAGCTCAATGAAAGCAGTACCGTTTCCGGAAAGCTTTTGAAGTACAAAGCCTTCACCGCCGAACAAGCCTTTCTTTATGCCGCATGTTATATATGTTGAAAGTTCAACACTTTGCTCGGCACACAAAAAGCTGATTTTTGACAAATAAATTCTTTGTCGGAAGAAATGTGAAGTTCTTTGATTTCTCCGGGAAAAGATGAGGCGATTGTGATAGATTGGTTCGGTGCCTCGGCGGTGTATGTAGCCATAAACAATGACTCACCGCTGAACATACGTCCAAGACCTTTCATAAATCCGCCTTTCATATTGGTGTCCATTTTTACTTTGTCCGACATCCATGTCATACCGCCCGATTCGGTATAAATGCTTTCGCCTTGTTCAAGGTCGATTGTTACGGCAGGAAGAATATTTCCCCAGATTGTAGTTTTCATAAAAATTACCTTTCCTTTCTGTATGAAATAGCTCAGTGACTTTAGTGATATTCAAATTATATCATAATATTCTATTTTAAATATATCTTTTTTATTACAATTACACAAAGCGAGTTTTGTAAAATTGTCGTTAAAACTTGCAAAAGTAACGAAAAAGTGATAAAATAGATTATATACATTATGTTGTAGTTTATATATAAAAAAAATACAAATTGTAGTTACGAATGGAGATAAAAAAATATGCTTAGATATTTTCACAGCGGGAGAGACACACGGTAAGTGTCTTACAGTTATAATCGAAGGTATGCCGTCAGGTGTTGAGATAAGCCTTGATGAGATAAACGAACAGCTTGCAAAGCGTCAGCAGGGCTATGGCAGAGGCGGACGAATGAAGATTGAAAAAGATACTGCCGAAATTCTTTCGGGTGTGAGAGGCGGAGTGACTCTCGGAAGTCCTATCGCAATTAAAATCGAAAACAGAGATTGCGAATTGGGAAAGTATAATGGGTACTGAAACGGCGAATAACGAAAAGTCTGTCGAATGCCCAAGACCGGGACACGCAGACCTTACCGGAGGTATGAAGTACAATCACAGAGATTTGAGAAACGTGCTTGAAAGAGCAAGTGCCCGTGAAACTGCAGCAAGAGTGGCTGTCGGCGCACTCGTAAGACAGGTTTTTAAAACCGTTTGGAATAGAATTTTTAAGCCATGTTAAGAGAATAGGCGAAGTTGAAGATACAGCTGATTTTACTGCGGCAGATTTCTTTGAAAAAGTAAAAAATTCACCTGTTGGGTTTGGCGATGAAAATGCCGCTCAAAAGGCTATGGAATACATAGACAAAATTAAGTAAAGCGGTGAAAGCGTAGGCGGAATAGTGGAAACTATCGTAAAAAAGGTGTGCCTGCCGGGTTGGGAAGTTATGTTCATTACGACAGAAAACTTGATGCAAACCTTGCTTTCGGTGTTATGAGTGTACAGGCTATCAAGGGCGTTGAAATCGGTATGGGCTTCGGTGTGAGCGAAATACCGGGTTCAAAGGTACATGATGAAATCGAATATTCGGACGACTTCCACAGACTTACCAACAATGCCGGCGGTATTGAGGGCGGTATGTCAAACGGTGAGCCGATTATTGTTAAGGCGGCAATGAAACCGATACCTACTTTGTATAATCCGCTTAGAACAGTCAATATTGACGATAAATCGGAGCATAAGGCAACTGTCGAACGTTCCGATGTGTGTGCCGTACCTCGGCTTGTTCGGTTGTCGTTGAGGCTGTAATCGCATTTGAAATCGCAAAGGCGTTTTTTGGATAAATTCAGCGGTGACTGTATGGCTGACGTAAAGGCATATTACGATGTATATATGAACAGAATTAAGAATTTCTAAAATCAAACGTAGGGCAAATAAACCATGAGAGGTGGTGAGGGATTTTTGACCGAAAATGATTTGATTAAAAAGTGTAAAAAAGGTAGCCGAGAAGCTTTTTAATATATTAGTTTCAAATTACCAACAGCAAGTTATAAATATCGCTTACGGAATGCTTTCAAATCAAGAGGATGCATATGACGCGGCACAGGAGGTATTCGTAAGGGTGTATAAAAAGTATAGAGTCATTTAAGGAGCAATCTTCCTTTACCACGTGGCTTTATAGGATAACTACGAATGTTTGCTCCGATATTCTGAGAAAACGTCAGAAACATTCGGGTGTAATAAGTATCAATCAGGCGATTGACGAAAAAAGAAAGATATGGATATTAGGGACGAAAGTCCTACACCGGAAAAGAAAATATGGAAATATCGGAACGTCAGAGAGCTGTACGAGAGGCGATAAGCGAACTCAAAGAAGAATACAGAACTGTAATAACACTATGCGATATTGAGGGATTGAGTTACGATTACATAGCTGAGGTACTCGGAATACCGTCAGGGGAACGGTTAAGTCGCGAATTAATCGTGCGAGAAGTGCATTAAAGAAAAAAAATTTAATGAATAAACGGGAACTTTTTTTTGATATTTCTTACGTCTAATATATTGTAAAAAAGAAATTAATGAAAATTTAAAGAAAGGGGGAGTAAAAATGAATTGTGATAAATTTAACGAATGCTTGGACAACTATGAAAATTTGAGTGACGAAACAAAGCAGAAAATGGATAAACACGCATTGGAATGTGCAAATTGCAAAAAGTGAACTTGAATTTATGCGTTCAATTATTTCAACGGCTAAATCTCTCCCTGACATAAATGTTCCTGTGGATTTTATGGAGAAATTAAATGTCCGCATAGATGAAGAGGAAAAGAAAAAGCACGAATAACAAGACGTGTAATGCGTAATGTTCGCCGTAATTGGAAACAGTATACTGCGGCTGCGGCTTGCTTTGCGTTGGTAGCTGTTGTAACGGCTAACAGCAATATGTTCGTCGATAAGATGAACGGAAATGATGACGGTGTTATTCAAGAGGAAACAGTCGTGACTGACAGTGACGGAAATGCTGCCGTAAGTACGACAGCACCGGCAGTGGCTGCTCAAGACAATGCGGAAGAAAATCAACCGACAGTATTTGAAGAAACGGTTGAAAACACTATTCCCCGAAAATAAAACAGCGAAAAGTACATCATCGCTTGCAACGGCAAAGCCGCAAACAAGTGCGAGTACAAATTCAGTAAAAAGCAGTGTGGTTGCAAATAACAGTAAATCCACATCTGCTCCGTCTGTAAGTCCAAAGATACAAAATAATGCGGTACCGTCTGTTTTCTGCAGAACCTGAAAAGTCGGACGAAGGTGCGGTTTCGCAGAAAACAACTGCTGAGGTTGCTGATAATTCAAACGATATTCAAGCTTATTCACAAGATGACGGAATAGCGATTGCAAGTATTGATGTTCAGTCGGACGATCGTTCCGTATATGACGGAACTGCTGACAATATCAATAATTCAAGAACAGTAAAATCAAGTGTTGAAGATGATTATTCGCTTGCGGGCGGAGCCCAAATCGCATACGGCAGATACTATAAGTTGGATAAAGACGGCAATCCGATTGAAGCCCCAGAAGAAAATAAACCTATCGGTTCAATCGTAATTTCCGCAAAAGACGCAGACGAGGCGTTAAGCGTTATAAGACAATATTCATACGATGAAGACGGTGAATTTTATACAACGAGTTTCTGACAGATTGACGTCAATGCTTTCAGTATTATCCGTTCAGGGAATCGGTTACAGTAACTATACACCTGCTTATGAGGGTGAAGTAACATTGAAACTTGTTATAAGTTAATATAAATGCCTTTCACGACAGCATTATCTGTTGTGGAGGGCATTTTTGTTTGAAAAACAGAAAAAAAAAATCGGACTGTCAGTCCGATTTTTTGATATGTCTAAGAAATAAGTTGTTTTAAAACGCCGAATGATAAAAGCGACATTATAAGTCCTGCAGTAAGTACACCTAAAAAGATAAACAAAAGTGATTTTTTAGGTTTCATACCGAATAATACTGCGATAAGACTTCCTGTCCAAGCACCTGTACCCGGCAGCGGAATGGCTACAAAAAGGAATAAGCCGAGATAGCCGTATTTTTCGATTTGAGCCGATTTTGAAAGTGCTTTCTTTTTCAAGCCAATCGGGAATTTTGTGAAAGCGTTTACTTTTTTCATCCACGCAAATATCTTTTCAATAAACAGCAATATGAACGGTATCGGGAGCATATTACCCAGTACTGCGGCAATGTATGATGGGAAGAAACTCATTTTCATAAGTCCTGCCGCAAGAATACTTCCTCTAAGCTCCAACAACGGTACCATTGATACAAGAAAACAATTAATTCCTTTGATATTTTTTTCCTGAAAGTGCTGTGACAATAGATTGTACAATAGAATCCATAAAACTTCTCCTTAAAATAAAAATTACAGAATTCATTATACACTATATTTTTCTAAAAATGCAATTATTACTATATCAAATTAATGTAAAATCTTTGAAATTTGTTTTGTATAGTACGAATGTTATGATTGATAACAACAGTGCTTTTATTAAATTAAACGGAATTGCTCCGTATAAAAACATATCCCAAAGTGTTTGTTATAAGCGGATTAGCCTTGCCGCAAAGCGATATAATTTGCTCCATAGGCATAACGTTTGTATAGAACGGTATCAAGATAAAGTAGTTTGCAAGTCCGCCTACGATTGACATTGCTATTGCACCGAGAACAAGACCTAAAAACAGCACCTTTTCTTGTTTTGATACGCTTGTAAAAAATAAGTGATGAAACAAATACAAGTGAACCGCTTGCAAGGAAGTCGGCAAGTTCACCGACACCGCCTGTGTCTGTTCTTAGCAGGTGTAGAGCCGCTTTGATGAATGCTATCGCAATACCGGTAACAGGACCGTATGCAAATCCGCCTATCAAAGCAGGTAAAGTTGAAAAATCAAACTTTAGAAACGGCGGCATAAACGGGATAGGAAATTCTAAAATCTGCATAAGTACAATAGATATACCCGACAGTATTCCTACACTTGCGATAAATTTCGGTGTAAACCTTGTTTTGTTTTGAACATTGTTGATTGCTTCCATAATTAAAAAGCCTCCTAAAAAATTTATTTTGTATCTTTAGGAAAAGTTCTTCGCATAAATTTTGTCTTGACACTATGAATGGGAAATAAAAAAGCCCCATAGCATAGCTACAGGGCAAACCATACACAAAAAACATCTTCTTCCGTCCGGACTTTAACCGTCGGTTTTGGAATTTCACCAAAATCAGCCTACTGTACTGAGTAGGGTCGTGGACTTTAACCACCGGTAGGGAATCGCACCCTGCCCTGAAGATACACTCACTTATATTATACACGTTTTTTTTTCAATTTTGCAACTGTTTTTTTTAAATTTATCAGTTTGTCTGCTTTTGAAAATCCTCAAAAATTACATCATAAAATGTGATTTCGTGAGTTGTTGACAGATTATTGACAGGTTCAAACTGCAATGCTCTGTAACAAAAATGTAATGTCGAAAAGGAAGAAAAATACTCAAAAATTATTGCATCGTACATCAGTGTACGGTGTATAATTTAAGTATGAATAGATACATAAATATAATAAATTCTTTAGAAAATATTTTTGAGGGAATAATATAATTTTAGGAGGGAAAATCATGAAATCTAAAAAATTATTATCAATCATACTGGCGTTGGCAATGATGTTTTCTGTGTTGCCTGCAAGTACCGTTTTGGTACATGCCGAGGCAATTACAGAAACAATTTCCGCAGACACAACATGGAATGACGGTGATACGGTAGGCGGTGTTACAATATCAGGCGGAACCGTGACAATAAACGGTAATGTCGGTATCACGGCGGCAATTACTATCAAAGGCGATGTTACATTCACGGGTGGCGGAACGCTTAACAGAATGAGTACATCGGGAAATTTGATAAAAAGTTGTAAGCGGAAGTCTTACACTTGGCAATGTTACAATAGACGGTAACAACGTGATAATTTCTGACAGTGGGGCAGCAGCTGCGATTAATATGGCCGGCGGTACTGTTATAATGAATGATGGGGCAAAGATTACAAATCATAAAAAAGAACCAGCGGTTATGGACCCGCAGTGTATATGGACGGCGGTAATTTTTAAAATGAAGGGCGGCACAATTTCGGGTTGCGAAAGCAGAAATTACGGTGGTGCTATATATTTAGATGGCGGTAGCTTTTGAAATGAACGGCGGTATTATTGAAAAATAATAAGACGACACTTTCAAGAAATGCCGGATATGGTGGAGGAGCGTTTTTATGTAAGAGATGCTACTTTCTTATTATAAATGACGGTCTTATACAAAATAATTCGTCAAATTCCGGCGGCGCAATCTATAATACATCATTCGGTACAACGATAATAAACGGCGGTGTGATAAAGCGGTAACACGGCGGTAGGCGATTCACCAAGTGGTTCTGCAATTTTTCATAGTTGTAAAACAACAGGAGAGGCTACATTGCAAATAGGCGGTAATGCAAAATTATTAATGTAGGAAATGATATTTATTTGATGTCTGATTCATCTGCTACAACATGTTGAAATAACATCTTCAATAAAAACCGTTAATACTTACGGTAGAGGGCGAATCAGAAGGCA